>Ga0070697_100000004_pt1 | contig 284078 bp, 294 predicted proteins | sample KBSK1501metaG_FD_65475 | JGI IMG/M metagenome (GOLD analysis project Ga0070697, IMG submission 65475) | Corn, switchgrass and miscanthus rhizosphere microbial communities from Kellogg Biological Station, Michigan, USA - KBS K1-50-1 metaG | ecosystem: Host-associated > Plants > Roots >...
GAGCCGGTGAACTCGAGCAGCCTGTCGGCCAGCGTCGATTTCCCGTGATCGATGTGGGCGATGATGCAGAAGTTGCGCACGCGCGCCTGGGTGGCTGTGGGCACGAACAAATGCTAGTGGTGTGTCTGGGAATGAGCTCGTCAAGGCGCGGCCTCGGCGGCCGGAGCCAAGGAGCCGACGAGCACGAGAGGGAGCGCATCGCGTAGATGCGTGACCGAACGCGCGCAGGAGGCGACGCCGGCTTCAGCGCAGCCCGGCCGACTAGGCCGATGCATTGGCGAGCGATTTCCCGGACGCACCACTAAAGGGGTCAGTCGGCCGACCCGACGTGGGAACATGCGGGCGTGGTCCTGGCGCTTGGCATCCTCCTGACAGCGGCCGGAATCGTGCTCCTTCTCAACATCGGCGGCGCCGCCGACACGGTCATCCGCCGCGTCACGTCTCAGCCGTTGGGCCAGCTGGCGCCTGGCTTCGCCTCCACGAAGCGTGGTTTCAATGCGTATGCCGCCCTGGTGCTGGCCATCGGCCTGGTCGCGCTCGGCCTCGCCGTCGCGAGCTGGTACGTGCCGATGGGGACGAGCCTCATCGTGCTGGGCGGGATCACCTTCGCGGGCGCGTCGGTGATCGCGATCGCGGGAGAGGTGTCGACCTACCGATCCCTCAAGCGCTAGCCAGCGCCAAGGCGACCGCGACCAGCGCGGCCGTGTCGGCGCGCAGGTTGCGCGGCCCGAGCGTCGCTTTCATGGGAACGAGCCCCAGCTCGCGGTCAGACCAACCGCCCTCGGGCCCTATCAGCAAAGTCATGTCAGAGCGGATGACCTCGCTCAACCGTCCCGGCGCGTCTCGGACGAGCATCACGGGATGCTGCGCGCTGACGATCACCTGGGCAAGCGACGGTGCGTCAGCGATCCCAGGCACGTGCAGGCGTCCCGCCAGCATCGCGGCTTCGCGGCAGATCGTCCGCAAGCGCTCGGGCTTGTAGCCGCGCCCGACGCTCCGGTCGGCCCTGAAGATGACGAAGGCGAACGCGCCCGCCTCCGTGCACCGCGAGAGGACGAGCTCCAGCGCCGAGGCCGGCAGGCTGGCGATCGCGACCGTGACCTTGATCGCGGGCTCGGGATGATGCGGCCGCTCGGCGATGACCGCGCCCTCGATGCGTTCGGGCGACACGACGTCGAGGCGCACCGTGAGCATGTAGCCGGCGGGGTCGATCACCTCGATCTCCTCGCCCACCCTGGCCCGCAGCGAACGGGCGAGGTGGCGGGCGTCGCCCCCCTCGATTACAGCCCGCCCGCCCTCTCGTCGCGCAAAGAAAGCTGGCAAGCGACGGCTGTCACGTCATCTCGAAGGTTTCGTAGACGGCGATCTGGCCGCCGCTCTTGAGGATGGGACAGCCCTTCGCCATCCTGGTCGCGGCGTCCAGAGAGCCGGCGTCGACAACGGTGTAACCGCTGGCGCGCTGCCCGATGGGCCCTTTGGCCACCGTCCCGTCGGCTTTGATCTTGTTCACGTGGCCTGAGAACGGATTGCCCGGGTCGAGAACCGCTGCCCCGAGCTTCCCGTACCAGGTGCCCCACTGCTTCATCACCCTGGCCTGCGCGGCGGGTGTCTCCGGCATGCCTCCGCCGTAAAAGACGAGCAGGTACTTCACGTTTGCCTCCTTCCCCTTGGTTCTTGTTGACGGCTCGAGGTCAGACTAGCCGATGGTCGAGAGCACATGCGAACGCAGTTTTGAGAGCTGCGCCAGGGCGCTCTCGAGCTGCTTCCGGTTGGCCGGGTCGTTGAGCCAGCGGCTCTGGCCTGAAGGGTGCGGCAGCGGGACCATGACGGGGTTGCCGCCGAACGTCCTGCCCACCCTCTCTTCCAGCGTGCCCAGGCCGAGGAAGCGCGCGATTGCCATCTGCCCGACCAGGATGAGCACCCGCGGCTCGAGCAGCTCCAGCTCCGCCTCGAGCCAGTGCGCGCAGTTGGCGACCGCCGCGGGCGGCGGCCGGAGGTCGCCGGTGCCGGTCCGGTTGCGGCCCGGGAAGCAGCGCATCAACGCCGCGATGTACGTGAGCCGCCGGAACTCTTCGGCGCTCGTGAAGCCGGCGCGCAGCATCCAGCGGTCGAGCTCTTTGCCCGCGCGCCCCGAAAACGGCCGGCGTGACTCGCGCTCGGCCGGGCCCGGCGCCTGCCCGACTAGAAAGAAAGGCGCCCCCCATCCACCGGAGAAGGTGGGGTTGGCCTCGGGGATGATGCCGGCGTCGGCGCACACGTGACAGGCGCGGCAGGCCGCCTGGAGTGTTCGCAGCGAGGTGGCGGAAGCGCGTGGCGTCATGACGGCAAGCTACATCGTGGTCGGATGCCGAGGCCCGGTAACATCCCAGCCATGGTCCCGACGCACCAGCAGGTCCTCGACGTGCTCGCCCACATCCAGGATCCCGACCTGGGGCGCGACGTCGTGAGCCTCGGCATGATCAAAGAGCTCGAGGTGAGCCCGCAGGGCAAGGTGAGCTTCACGTTCGAGCTGACGACGCCGGCCTGCCCCGTGCGCGATCGCTTCAAGACCCAGGCCCAGGACCTCGTCGGAGACATGCCCGGCGTATCCGCGGTCGAGGTGCGGATGACCGCCAACGTGCGCCCGGCGTTCATGCGGCCCAAGCCCTCCGAGATCCTCCCCGGCGTCAAGCAAACGATCGCCGTCGCCTCCGGGAAAGGTGGCGTCGGCAAGTCCACGGTGGCCGTCAACCTTGCCGCCGCCCTGCGCAAGGCAGGCGCCGACGTCGGGCTGCTCGACGCCGACATCTATGGACCTTCGGTCCCCGCCATGACCGGGTCGCGGACCGTGCCCGAGCAGGTCGACGGCCGGCTGCGGCCGATCGACGCGCATGGGTTGAAGGTGATGTCCTTCGGCCACATCTACCCGGGCGACCAGCCGACGATCTACCGCGGGCCGATGGTCGGCAAGGCGATCGAAGCGATGATGACGCAGGTCGATTGGGGCCGGCTCGACTACCTGGTCATCGACCTCCCGCCCGGCACGGGCGATGCATCGCTCACGCTGGCACAGGCCATTCCGCTCACCGGCGTGGCCATCGTGTGCACGCCCCAGGACGTCGCCACCGACATCGCGATCAAGGCCCTGCAGATGTTTCGCAAGCTCAACGTGACCCCGCTCGGCCTCATCGAGAACATGAGCTGGTACATCTGCCCGAGCTGCGGGCACCGGCACGAGATCTTCAGCCACGGTGGCGCCGAGGCCGCCGCGCAGCGCCTGGGGGTGCCGTTCCTCGGCGCCGTCCCACTCGAAGAATCGATTCGCGAGGACGCCGACAAGGGCACGCCGGTGGTCATCTCGCGCCCGGAATCGGCCGGGGCGCGCGCGTTCATCGAGATCGCATCGCAGGTCGCCGCGCGCACGTCCATCCAATCCTTCCGGCAGCTGCCGGTCATCAACGTCCGGTAGCAAGGGCTCTGAAAGACCCCGACCCGTATCCGCTGACGGTCGACGTCGATCGCGAGCGCCAGGTCATGGTCATCGCGTGGGAGGACGGGCACCGCAGCACCTACTCCGCCGAGCGCCTGCGCTGGGCCTGCCCTTGCGCGGAATGCCGCGGCGAGGGCGGCGCTCCCGGACGTCTCGCTCGAGTGAAGAACCTCGATGCCAAGGAGCTGCGCGTGCAGGACGTCGCGCTGGTCGGCCAGTACGCGCTGCAGGTCGCGTTCGAGAGCGGGCACTCGACCGGCCTGTACACGTTCAGCCTCCTGCGTGCTCTTTGCGACTGTGCGGAATGCCAGGCGCGCAGGTCCCGCACCTAGTCGCGCCACATCGCGAAATGGGATAATCCCGGCGCTCCGTTGTCCTCCCCGACGTCCACGCCAGAAACCGAGCCCTGGGCTTTTGCGGCCCCACCACCAAGGCGCATCAGGCGCAAGCGCGGCATCGCTCGCAAAGGCTGGATCGCCCTCGGCGCCATCATGGCCGTCGCCCTCACGGCGGGCGGGGGAGTCCTCGCCTTCGAGAACGCGATGCCGACATCGGTCGGCCTGAACGTCAAGAGCGGCCAGAAGGACGTGCCCACCGACTCGCGCCTGGTCATCACCTTCAGTCGCCCGGTGGCGCTGGCCGCCATCGCGACCGCTTTTTCGATCACGCCGGCCACGGATGGGACGATGGCCGCGCTGTCGGGCCAGACCCAGTACGCCTGGTCACCGTCGAAGGCCCTGGCCGACCTCACCACGTACACGGTGATGCTGAGCCCGATCACCGACCTCAGCCATCACCGCATTGCCGGCGGACGCTGGACCTTCACCACCAACATCGTGCCGCGCATCGCGTCGATCACAGGAGCGGGCGGGGTCGCCCTCACCGACGGTTCGGAGCTCGACCCCGGGACCCCGCTGACGGTCATCTTCAACGATGCGATGGAGCCGACCACAGTCAAGGCCGCCATCGGCGCCGACCAGGTCGTGCTCAAGTGGGCTGACGACGACCGCAGCGCCACGATCTCCACGCAGGGGATGCATTCGGGACCGTTGGTCCTTCAGATCGGCCCGGGTGGAAGGGACCAGACCGGCCACAGCATGATCGGGACCTTCACCCTGAAGACGGGCATCTATTACCACGATCGCGAGCACACGACCGCGCTGAAGTACCCGGCGCTGATCCAGATGCCGAACGACTATTACGCCCGCGACCAGAACGGGATGCAGGCTGCGGACATCGTCTTCGAGTACCTGGCCGAAGGCGGCATCACGCGCTGCACGGCGATCTTCCAGAACGTCCCCGACCTGGTCGGACCGATGCGATCGAGCCGCTTCATCTCCTTGAAGATCGCGCGTCACTACAAGGGCCTGCTGTTCCAGTCCGGCGAGTCTCAGGCGACGCGCAACGCCGCCGCGGCGGACCCGGTGCCCCAGTTCTTCGACACGATCGGCTACACGTTCCGCACCTACGCGCGCTATGCGCCGGACAACCTGATGATCAAGGGACCCGCGGTCAACGCCGCGGAGCAGAACTTCTTCTCCGGCATCCCGGCGTTCACCCTGCCCAAGGCCCGCCCCGACCTCACCGGCGGAACGCCCGCGCCGTCCGTGAACGTCGCCGAGCATTACTCGGTGTACACGTACGACCCGATCATGGGCACCTACCAGAAGTCAGAGGAAGGGCACGCCTACCAGGACGCCAGCCTGCATACGCCGCTGCGCATCGAGATGCTCATCGCGTTCCACACCGCGGAGCAGCTGGTCAACGTCGGCGACGGGCACGGCGCGCACATCCACGACTTCAACATGGATTCCGGCGGCGCGGCTGACATCTACTACAAAGGCATGCTTTATTCGGGCAGCTGGAGCGCGCCGGATCGCAACGGCCCGCTGACTTTCACCTTCAACGGCAAGGCCGTGACGCTGCCGCCAGGCCTGGTCTGGATCGACGTGATCGCCTAACCTCCCCTGGCCTCCCCACCCCGTGGGGAGGTCGGCCGTGCCCGAAGGGCACGGCCGGGTGGGGGGAGCCAGGTTAGGTCCGCGCAGCGTCCTTCAACGTAGATACGTATGCCGCTGCGGCGACCGCCGCCGTGGTGCCGTCGCCGACCGCGGTGGCTATCTGCTTGGTCAGCTGCGCGCGGACGTCGCCCACGGCCCAGATCCCCGGTTCCGACGTCTGGAGGTTGCGGTCGGTGAGGATGTATCCGCCCTCGTCGTGGTCGACGTGAAACTTGAACAGCCCGGAGTTGGGCACGAACCCGATGAAGATGAACACGCCGCCAACGGGAAGCTCTTTGGTCGCGCCGAACTGCTCGTACTTCACCGAGTGCACCTTGCCGTCGCCGACGATCTCCTTGACCCCCGCCTCGAGGATGAACTCGATCTTCGGGTTGGAGCGAGCCCGGTCGATCAGGATGGGCTGCGCCCGCAGCTGGTCGCGGCGGTGGAGGATGTACACCTTCTTGGCGTAGCGCGTGAGGAAGTCGCCCTCCTCGACCGCCGCGTCGCCGCCGCCGACGACCGCCAGCTCCTGGCCCTTGAAGAAGGCCCCATCGCAGACCGCGCAGTAGCTGACGCCCCGGCCCCAGAACTCCTTCTCCCCGGTGACGCCGAGGTAGCGAGGCAGGCCCCCAGCGGCCATGATCAGGGCCCGCGTCCGGATCTCGTCGCCGCTCTCCAGCCGGATGACCTTGACGTCGCCATCCTTGTCGATCTCCTTGACCGGCTCGAACTCGCGCACCTCGAGGCCGAACTTGCGCGCGTGGTCACCCATCTTGGTGGCAAGCTCGGTGCCCAGGATGGACTCGAAGCCAGGGTAGTCTTCGACCAGCTCGGTGTTGAGCAGCTGGCCGCCCAGCGGCCCGCGGTCGAGCAGGAGGGTCTTCAGGTTCATCCGGGCCGTGTACAGGCCGGCCGCCAGCCCGGCCGGGCCGCCGCCCACGATGACCACGTCGTTGTCGTTCACTGCATCAAGTCCAATAGCACCAGGTGCGGTCGGTATTCCGAGTTGGGGTGCTAACCAAACTTGTACTGGGCGCCATAACCCCCGCGGGGGCTGTGGCAGGCGATGTTGTCGTACGGGCAGCCGATCGAGCAGGCGCCGCATTCGATGCAGTTGCCCGAGCTGACCAGGGTCTTCTTCTGCTCCTCGTTCCACTCATAGACGCCCGCCGGGCAGAAATGGGTGCAGTACTTGCCCTTGCATTCCCCGGCGCAGACGGCCTGGTCGGTGATCTCGATGTGCGGGCGGCCGGTGTCCTCCCTGTACTTGACCGTGAAGAGCTTCTCGGTGAGCTTCTGCATCTCTGGGTCCAGTCTATCCGGCTCCGAAGCGCTCCCAGACCCGGCACATGAGGCGGATGGTGTTGATGTAGTCGGCGGCGTGGATGTTCTCGTTCGGCGCGTGGATGCGGTTGTCGGGGCGCCCGACGCCGACGGGCAGCACCGTCGGCACGCCCAGGTCGGCCACGACCGGGTGCATCGGCCCGGTGGCCTGCATGAACGGCCACAGGACCGGCTCGCCGTGGAGCTCCGTGGTGCACTCGATCACGCTCCGGGCTATCTCTGAGCTGGGGTCCGACCGCGCCGGCTTCTCCCCGTCGTGCCAGACGATCTCCACCTTCTCGAAGCCGTTCGAGTCGAAGTGTTTGCGGAGGCGCGCCAGGATGTCCTCCGGGTCCTGGTCCGGGATGAGCCTGAAGTCGAGCTTGGCCGTGGCCTCGGCCGGGAGCACCGTCTTCGACCCCGGCCCCTGGTAGCCGGTGGTGATCCCGGCGATGTTGCACGTGGGCACAAAGAGGAGCTGCTCGACGACGTGCTCGGGCAACGGGTCGCGGACCAGGCGGTCGAACCCGACCAGCCGCTTGCGATCGTCGATCTCCGGGTCGATCTTGGCCATCATCTCCCGGTCGGCCTCGGTGGGCTCGACCACCCGCTCGTAGAAGCCGTCGATGGTGATGTTCATGTCCTGGTCGCGCAGGCTCGCGAGCGCCTCGACGAGATACATGGTCGCCGACGGGTAGATGGACGCGAAGCCCGAGTGCTGGTCGAAGGCGAGCAGCTTCACGCGCAGCTGCACGTAAAGGAGCCCGCGACATCCGAACTGCAGGGTGGGCCGCCCGGCGCCGTCGAAGGACGCGCCCGACTCCCACAGGCAGCCGTCGGCGCGCAGCTTGTCGGCGTGCTTGTGGGCGATCTTCTCGAAGGTCTTGGAGCCGATCTCCTCCTCGCCTTCGACGAGAAACCGCAGCGTGACCGGGATCTCGCCGATGCCTTTCAACGTCTCGAGCGCGTGGATCCTCGCCATGACGTCCGCCTTGTCGTCGGCGACGCCGCGGGCGACGATGCGGCCGTCCTTCTCGACCGGCTTGAACGGGTCCGAGTCCCACAGGTCGATGGGGTCCACCGGCTGCACGTCGTAGTGCTGGTAGAGAAGCAGCTTGCGGCGCCCCGCTCCGGGCACCTCGGCGTACAGGGCGGGCATGCCGCCCTCGTCGAGGGTCTCGACGCGGTCCGTAAATCGGCCCAGGCGCTCGGCGATCCAGTCGCGCGCTGGCCTCACCGCATCCAGTCCGTGATTCGAGACGCTCGGAAAGGTGCACAGCTCCTCGAGCTCGTCGATGAAACGGCGGGAGTTCTTCTCGATGTACGCGTCGACGGCGCTGGTTGAGATCACCGATCCATTCTTTCACTCGCCGTACGCTAGGCGCCATGCCGGACTCCATACCCGCACCCGACCGGGCTGCTTCGCAGCCGGGTCGACCTCCCCGCGAAGCGGGGAGGGAGTTCCACTTCTCGCCACGGCCCAACCGCGCCCACGAGATCAAGTGGCGCGGGTGGTCTGAAGAGGCCTTCGCGGAGGCGGCGGAGCGCGACCGGCCCATCCTGCTTTCGATATCGGCGGTGTGGTGCCACTGGTGCCACGTCATGGACGAGACGACCTACTCGAACGCCGGCGTCATCGACCTCATCAATCGCGATTACGTGCCGATTCGCGTCGACAACGACCTGAGGCCCGATATCAACCAGCGCTACAACATGGGCGGCTGGCCCACGACCGCGTTTCTGACGTCATCGGGCGAGATCCTCACAGGCGCCACCTACCTGCCCCCCGACCAGATGGCCGACGCGCTCGCCCGCATTGCCGGCTACTACCGCACGCATCGTCCCGAGATCGCCAATCGCGTGCTGGAAGGAAAGAAGCGCGCGGGCTCAGCCGTGGCCCGCAGCGCGGGCGCCCTCGATGGAGGCGCAGTGGACTCCATCCTCGAGGCGGTAGGCAACGCCTACGACGCCGAATATGGAGGCTTTGGCTCGGCCCCCAAGTTTCCGCAGACCGACGCCATCCTTCTTCTTCTCGAGCAGGCGCAGCTGCGCTCGGATCCGGAGCTTCGCGCGATGGCCACGCACACGCTTGAACGAATGGCCTCCGGCGGTACCTACGACCACGTCGAAGGAGGATTCTTCCGCTACTCGACCACGCAGGACTGGAGCGTGCCCCATTTCGAAAAGATGCTCGAAGACCACGCGGGCCTCGTCGCCGCGTTGGCGCTGGCGGACATGCGGGAAATCCTCGATGTGACGACCGGCTACCTCGACCGCGTACTGCGTGATCCGGCGACGGGCCTCTATGCGGGCAGCCAGGACGCGGACGAGTACTACTACTCGCTCGACGCGACCGGGCGTGCGCAAGCAAGCGCTCCCTATGTCGACCGGCGCATCTACACGTCATGGAACGCGGCTCTCGCGATCTCTTATCTCGACGCGGCCGTCCGCTGCGAGCGCCCGCTGCTGCGCGAACACGCGATGCGGCTGCTGGAGAATCTCTTCGAGGATCGCTACCGGCAAGGTGGCGGGCTCGCCCGTGCCGAAGGCAGCAACGGGCAGCTGCCCGACCAGGTTTGGGGCCTGTGGGCCGCGGTGCGCGCGCACCAGGCGGGCGCGACCGGAGACTGGCTTGCGAGGGCGCGCGACATCGCGCAACACCTCGAGGAGCGGTACGCCGATCAGGAGCTCGGCGGCTATTTCGACCACGCCGGCGGCGACCAGCTCGGCCGGCTGAGCGAGCGCATCAAGCCACTCGCCGAGAACTCCGTCGCGGCCATGGCGCTCGTGGAGCTGGACGAGCTCGTCGGTGATCCCGAGCAGCCGTACCTGGCCCGCGCTCGCCGCGCGCTCGAGTCCGTCGCATCTCTCCCGCGTCAGTACGGCCTGATGGCCGCGGTGTTCGCCCGCGCCGCCGACCGCCTTCGGCATGGAATCAAGGTGAGCACCGGCAATGCGGAGCTGGTGCGTGCGGCGCTGTTGGCCCATCCCTACGCGGTCATCGAACCCAACGGCGACGATCGCGCCGTCGTGTGCGTCGGGACCATATGCTTGGCGCCGGTGTCGACACCTGCTGCCATCGCGGAAGCGATCCAGGAAGCCCGCCAAGCGCGTGCCTGAGTCCAGGCGCCACTTCTCGCGGCGCGTCAACAAGGCCCTCGACGACCCCAAGCTGCAGGGCGCCCTCATCCATGCGATGACCGGCCTGCGCAGCCGGCGCGACGCGGCGTTCAAGAGCTACGACTTCGCCGCCGGCCGCGCCGACCTGAAGGAGCGCCGCCAGGCCAACCTCGAGCGTCTGCCTGAGCTGATCGAGCGCTTCACCGAGCGGCTGGAGGCGGTCGGCGGCAAGGTCCACTTCGCCAAGGATGCGGCTGCGGCGCGCGACATCATCGGGCAGATCTGCTGGAACGCCGCCGGCGACCAGCCACGGCCGGTGGTGACCAAGGTCAAGTCGATGGCGGGCGAGGAGATCGAGCTCAACCCCTACCTCGAATCGCTGGGCATGGAGGTCGTGGAGACCGACCTGGGTGAGCGGATGGTGCAGCTCACGCACACCCATCCGTCGCACCTCATCGCGCCGGCCATCCACCTCACGAAGGAGGATGCGGCTCGCGTGTTCGGCACGGAGCCGACTGTCGAAGCGATCCAGGCCCACGCCCGCGAGTCGCTGCGCCAGAAGTTCATCAGCGCCGCCGTCGGCATCAGCGGGGCCAACATGGCCATCGCCGAGACCGGGACGATCGTGCTCGTCACCAACGAGGGCAACGCGGACCTGACCACCACGCTGCCTCCGGTGCACATCGCGGTCTTCGGCATCGACAAGGTCGTGGCGTCGCTCGACGACGCGGTCGCGGTGCTCCGCATGCTGCCGCGGAGCGGCACTGGCCAGGTCATGACCAGCTACGTCAACTGGATCACCGGCCCGTCGCGGTCGGCCGACATCGAGCAGTCGCTGACGATCGGCGTGCACGGGCCGCGCGAGATGCACTGCGTGATCCTGGACAACGGCCGCGAGAAGATGCGCGCCGACCCGATCTTTCGAGATGCCCTCACGTGCATCCGGTGCGGCGCGTGCTCGAACGCCTGTCCGCCTTTCATGGCCGTGAGCGGCCACCAGTTCGGATACATCTACAACGGTCCGATCGGGCTGGTGCTGACGCCCTTTCACCACGGCCTGGACGAGGCCGACCTTCCCAACACGCTGTGCACGCAGTGCAACGCGTGCCAGGAGATCTGCCCGGTCGACATCCCGCTTCCGCGCCAGATCCTCGAGCACCGCCGCAAGGGGCGCAAGTCGCTGCGCAAGAAGGCCGTTCTCGGGCTCTGGAAACGTCCGGGGCTCGCCGACCGCCTGCTTCGCGCGGGCGCACCGTTCAGCGGCCTTGTGCCGGGCACGCCGCGCCTCGCGCGCGTGCCCTATCGAGATCGCGCCCCGGGATCTACCCACGGCGACGGCGAGCCGCTGACGGTGTTCGCCTCCTGCATGGTCGACCGGATGCAGCCCGAATCTGCCGCCGCCCTGCAGCAAATCGTTGAAGCGGCTGGTTACATAGTTGAGTTTCCCAAGGATCAGTGGTGCTGCGGCTTGATCTCCGCCAACGCCGGCGACTTCAAGGGCGCCTACAAATTGAATACAGCGCTCGCCAACAGCCTTCGAGACTCCAAGGGGTTGATCGTCACCCCGTCCGCCTCCTGCTTCGGCGCGTTCACGATCGACGCACTGGATTGGGGAGACGATGCGGACGATGCGCTGCGCATGCGCTTCCGCGACTCGACTCGCTTCGTGCTCGAGTTGCTCGCCCACCGTCCTGAGCTCGTCCGGACCGATTTGATGAGCCTCAAGATCGCCTACCACGATTCCTGCCAGACCCTCCGCCAGCTCGGGCTCAAGAGCGAACCCAGGCAGCTCCTCGACATCGCCGGCTACGAGGTGGAGAACCTCCCCGACATCGCCAACTGCTGCGGGTTTGGCGGCACCTTCAGCCTCGAATGGCCGCGTGTCGCCGACCGTCTTGCGGAGTGGAAGCTCGACGCGATCGCCAAGACCGGCTGCACCGTCGTCGCCTCGGACAACCCCGGCTGCCTCATGCACATCGCCGCCGCCGCGCGGAAGCGGGGCATGAACCTGCGGGTCGCGCACGTTCTGGAGCTTGTCGCCGAGCACCTGGCCTAGGCTATTGAGGAACTCATGACGGGACCGGCGCGTTAGGACCAGGGATGGGCATCCTCGAGACGATCAACTCTCCCGCCGACTTGCGCCGGCTCGATCAACCGCAGCTGGCGAAGCTGGCCCAGGAGGTGCGCGCATTCCTGGTCGAACAAACGTCTCGGACCGGCGGTCACCTCTCCCCCAACCTCGGCGTGGTCGAGCTGACCTTCGCGCTGCATCGGGTTTTCGACAGCCCCAAGGACGCCATCGTCTGGGACACCGGCCACCAGGCGTACGTGCACAAGATCGTCACCGGCCGTGCGCGTGATTTCGCGCGCTTGCGCCAGGCCGGCGGCCTGTCCGGGTACCCGTCGCGCAAGGAGTCGGAGCACGACCTCGTGGAGAACAGCCACGCATCGACTTCGCTGAGCTACGCGCTCGGCATCGCCGAGGCGCGGCTGCGGAAGAAGACGAACGGCTACGTCGTGGCGGTGATTGGCGACGGGGCGCTGACAGGCGGTATGGCTTACGAGGCGCTCAACCAGATCGCCCACCTGCAGCCGCCGAACCTGATCATCGTCATCAACGACAACGGCCGGTCGTATGCGCCGACCGTGGGCGGGCTCGCGCGGCACCTCTCGCAGCTTCGTATCGACCCCCGCTACGAGCGCGTCAAGGTCGAGATCTCGCGCCTGCTGCGCGAGCTGCCGCTGGTCGGCTCGACCGCGGACCAGGCCGCGTATCGCGTGAAGGAGAGCTTGAAGCAGCTCCTGCAGCCGTCGACGGTCTTCGAGAGCCTCGGCATCAAGTACGCGGGCGTGGTGGACGGCCACGACGAGGCCGAGCTGGAAGCCGTCTTCTCGCGTGCCAGGAAGCTCAAGGCGCCCGTGGTCGTGCACGTCGTCACCGAGAAGGGACACGGCTACGGCCCTGCTGTCGAAGACGAGATCGACAAGCTCCACGGAGTCAGCGCCTTCGATCCGCTGACCGGCCGTCCCCGCTCTACGGACCTCGCCTATACGGACGTGTTCGGCGAGGCGCTCATGGATGCGGCGACGCGGCGGCCGGAGGTGTGCGCGATCACCGCGGCGATGGCCTCATCGACCGGGCTGCTCAATTTCGCGAAGGAATTTCCCGACCGATTTTTTGACGTCGGCATCTGCGAGCAGCACGCGGTCACCTTCGCGGCGGGCCTGGCGATGTCGGGCATGCGGCCGGTCGTATGCATCTACTCCACGTTCCTCGCCCGCGCCTTCGACCAGACGATCATGGACGTCGCCCTGCACAAGCTCCCAGTGGTCTTCGTGATCGACCGCGCTGGCGTCACCGGTCCAGACGGTTCGTCGCACCACGGCGCCTTCGACCTGTCGTACCTCCGCCTCATCCCCAACATGAAGGTGGCCGCGCCCGCCGACGCCACCGAGCTGTGCGCCCTGCTGCAGACCGCGCTCGCCTCGGATGGACCGGTGGCGATCCGGTTTCCGAAGGGCCCGGTTCCATCGACGCCGGACCTACCGGTGGAGCCGCTGCCGGTCGGCCGCTGGGAAGAGCTGCGCAAAGGCTCGGATGCGGTCATCTTCGCGGTGGGCCGCATGGTCGAGGTGGCCAAGGAGGCGGCCGAGCGCCTCGCGCTGCAAGGCGTCGAGTGCACAGTGGTGAACTCGCGCTGGGTGAAGCCGGTCGATCCCCGGATCGTCGAGTGGGCCAGGCGCCACCCGCTGGTGATGACGGTCGAGGACAACGTCGGCAGCGGAGGCTTCGGCGGCGCGGTGCTCGAGACGCTGGCTCCTCATGGCCTCGCCGGGCGGGTGCGGACCATCGCGCTGCCCGATCGGTTCCTTCCCCAAGGGAAGGCCGCCGACATCCTCAGGGAGAACGGCCTCGACGCCGCGGGCGTCGCCCAGGCCACCTACAACGCGGTCAAGGGCGCGGTAACAAGCGAGACGGGGAGAGAGCCCTAGCGCGTTGCCGGCAGAGGTTCCCTCTCATAGCTTTTTCCGTCCTACGAAGCCTTCGCCCACCCGGTGCCAGTGCTCCACGCGCTCCTCGCCCAGCTTCCAGCACAGCTCGATGAGCTCGCCGTCCCGGTAGGACGGAAAGTCGATCAGGCCCTCGAGCGGGCCTTTGAGCTGGATGCCCATCCCGTTCAGGCTCGCCACTGCTTTCAGGAGCTCGAGCTCGGCCCCACCGGCTGCATCGCGCGCCTGCTGGTGGCGGTCGCGATCCTCCTCGCCCGAGCCGGCTCGCTTCGACTCGTACTCGGCGATCCGCGCCTGGTCTTCGAGCTCGGGAAGCAGGGCCGACAGCTCGGCGATCTGGGCGACGATCCTCCGCACCCGAGGCAACTCGTTGTTCGCCTCCTCGACGGTGTAGGTGCGGAGCCTTTGCACGGGTCAACGATATAGCAGGCAGACTTGCAGCATGGACGTGCTGGAGATGCGACGTCGCATCGAAAGCGTGATGATGGCTCGCCTCGCCACGCTCGGACGCAACGGGCGGCCGCACATCGTGCCCATCACCTTCGCGCCGGCGGACGGCGCCGTCTACTTCGCGGTCGACCACAAGCCCAAGAGGACGGCAGACCTTCAGCGCCTCCGCAACATCGAGGCCAACCCATGGGTGTCAGTCCTTTTCGACCACTACGAAGACGACTGGTCGAAGCTGTGGTGGGTGCGCGTCGAAGGCCGTGCGCACATTGCCGGGGAGGGCGCCGATTTCGAAAACGGCATCGCCTTGCTGGTGAGGCGCTACGCGCAGTATCGATCCACTCCACCTGCGGGACCTGTCGTGGCCATAACGATCGAGCGAATGACGGGCTGGTCGGCATCGTGATCAGATGCGCAGCAGCTCTGGCTGCGCCTGCTCGACCGGGTAGATGAGGGGGATCGCTTCCTGTACGAGCGTCCCCATCGGGTACGGCCCTTCGCTCTGCCCGGCGATGGAAGCGGTCCAGGTCACCGAGTACAGGACCGACGCCTTCACCACGTATCCGCGCTCGTTGTGCGCCTCGAAGACATGTGTGACCGGCGACTGCTGCGGATACGACCTGCCGTAGCCCTGCGGCCCGGCAAGCTCGGCGACGGCGCCGTCGCCGAAACTCCACCGGGCTGAGACCGGCGTGGCCGTGATCGCATAGTCGATCCCGCCGTCGCTCTCGTGAATCGTCGCGGTGCGCGGCGCGGGATCGAGCCAGAACCACGAGTCGAAGCCGACAAGCCCGATCCTCGCCGGATTTGCATTGACGCGGGACGCGAGATCCGTCCATTGGGGCATCGCCGGCGCCGCCAGCGCTCGGGAGCAGGCGACCTGCTCGGGGCTGGCGTTCTGAAGGCGGTCGAAGGCCTGGACGTGGAGACACGCGACGTCCGCCGGAGCCAGGTTCGATTGCGTGACCGTTCGCGGCTGCGAGCTTGATTGCAGCTGCAGCCGCTGTGAGCGTCCATCAATCGTGAGCCACGACATGTAGTGATCCATGCCCGCGGCGAAGTAGTCGACCCCCGCGCCGTCGCCGACGTCGGCGACGGCATCCCACGTGAAAGCGACCGAACTGGTCGATATTCCCGACACGCGCACACGTGGCGGCGGCGGCGGCACCGAGTCGACGTAGATGTCCACCACGGGATAGCCGTACTGGTCGGCCATGTAAGGGGGCGGCGATCCACTCCCGTAGCGGCCGAGCCCGCACTCGCCGCCGAAGGTCCAGTTGTAGTACGCGATGTATTGCTTGGCATGGCCGTGTACCGCCCAGCCATTGCTCGCGAAGTTCCAGTGGTAGTGCCTGGGATAGTCCTCGTGGAGGAGCCTGACCCAGCCCGACGCATCGCCGGGCGCGCCCCGGAAGTCGCCGTAGAAGAATCCGTACCAATCGTCGTATCCCGGATTCGGGTGGAAGCCGTAGAACGTCTCGCGTTCCGGGTTCGTCCCGACCAGAGGATCGTTGGTGATCACGGCCGCGGTCCACATGTCGGAATGGTTCGTGCACCATCCGGGCGGGTCGCCATAGCGCGGACTTCCCCAGGCCGAGGTCGCCACCACCGGCGCCGGCGAGAATCCCAACGCGATTCCGACCACCATCGCGAACAGACGGCGCATCGGAGCCAACCTAGAGCGGCCCATACCGGGCGAGAAGCCAGGTCGTGAAGGCGATCGCCCATTGGTCGGGAGCGAGCTCCCTGACGTCGACGACCCGCCACCCGTCATCGACGAAAGCCAGGCGCGACCAGCGCTCGTGCACCGTGCCGGACCACGGCGGGTCGGGTTGATCCATCGACACGAGCCGCTCATGGGCTTCGACCTGGATGACGACCTCGTCCCGGGCGCCGTCCCAGGACACGAGCGATCGTCGCGGGTCTCGCTCCTCGAGGCTCAGCCCGCGTTCGCGCATCCACCGCAGCTGGTCGCGCAGCGCCTGGAGCGCACGCCCCGCGAACGCGTGCGAAAGTAGAGCCGGATCGCGTTCCGCCAGGGCCGTGCGCATGACCTCATCCGCGGCAATGGCCACCATCGCGGCCGCGCCGCGGTCGAGGGCGACCGCACCGCGTCCTGGAGCGGCGTCAGCCGGCGTCGGAGACGCGCACGCGGCCGCCACCAGGAAGACGAATGCCGCCGACAGCCGAATCATGCCGCCACCGTAGCCGGGCGCCCGAGGGCCGCCAGCCCCGCCCGTTAAGGACCGGGACTTGACGAGACAAGATGTCTCGTCTAGTTTTGTTGCAGCAGATGGCGACGCGGACGCGAGAGCGCATCCTCACCGGGGCGCGCGGCCTGCTCGCCGAAGGAGAGATCCCGACGGTCGGGCGGATCGCGGCGGCGGCGGGGGTCTCGAGGGCGAGCTTCTATCGCACTTTCGAATCGAGGGAAGCGCTCCTGACCGCCCTCGATGTCCAGCCCGAGCCGGACACGCGCGAACGCATCCTGGATTCGGCCCTGACGATGGTGGGGACCGCCGGGCTGGCGGCCCTGTCGATGGACGAGCTGGCGGTTCGCGCCGGCGTCTCCCGCGCCACCCTGTACCGGATCTTCCCCGGCAAGCCCGCGCTGTTCACCGGCATTTTGCGCACCTATACGCCCCTCGAGCCGGTGAGCCGCCTGGTGAGCTCGATGCAGGACGAACCGCCGGAGGTCGTCATGCCGGAGATCGCTCGCACGGTGTTCCGGGTCGTCGACGGCGATGGCAAGCCGCGGATCGGGCTGCTCAGGTCGATCTTCCTGGAGCTGAGCTCCGTGAGTCCCGACGCCGAAGAAGCCGCGCACGAGGCCGTGGCCACGATCCTCGGGTCAGTGGGCGCTTACGTGGTGGCACAGATGGCCGCCGGCCGCCTCCGCATGATGCCCCCGCTGCTGGCCATGCAGTCGTTCGTCGGCCCGATCTTCTTTCACCTGCTTACGCGCCCGCTCGCGGAACGGGTGATGGGCATCGACATCTCCAGCGAGGAGGCGGTTGCCGTCCTGGCCGGCAACTGGCTGCGCGCGATGAGACCGGATGAGGAGGGACATGTCAATGGCTGAAGCCTTCGCTGTCGACGTCGAGGGCGTGCAAAAGAGCTTCGGCGGCCTGCGCGCCCTGGACGGGGTGACCATGCGCATCAGGCCGGGCGAGATCTATGGGCTGCTCGGCCCCAATGGGGCCGGGAAGACGACGCTCATTCGCGCGATCGTTGGGCTCGTGGCGCCCGAATCCGGCACCGTCACTGTGCTCGGGCGCCGCATGCCCGACGTCGACCAGCTGCGGAACATCGGCTACATGACCCAGCAGGCGGCTCTGTATCCGGGGCTGTCCGTCGAAGAGAACGTGCAGTTCTTTGCCGCCATCTACGGCGCCGAAGGCGGCGTGACCGAAGCGATGCAGCTGGTGAAGCTCGACGAACGGCGGAAGTCGGTCGTGGCGACCTTGAGCGGCGGCATGCGCCAGCGGTTGTCGCTCGCATGCGCCCTGGTGCACAAGCCCAAGGTGCTGCTGCTCGACGAGCCCACCGTCGGCGTCGATCCGCAGCTGCGAGTGGAGCTCTGGGAGGACTTCCACAGGATGGCCGACGGCGGCACGACGATCATCGTTTCCAGCCACGTCATGGACGAGGCTGAGCGCTGCCAGCGGCTGGGCCTGATCCAGTACGGGAAATTGCTCGCCGAGGGGACGCCAGCAGAGGTGCGCGCGCAGGCAGGGACGAACAACCTGGAAGAAGCCTTCTTGCGACTGGCCGGCCGGAGGGACGAGTCATGAGCGCACGCCGAGTCGCCGCCATCACGCGAAGGCTCTTGCAGCAGTTCCGGCGCGACCGCCGAACGCTGGCGCTGCTGTTCGTGGCGCCGATCGTCATTCTCGGCCTGCTCGGCTACTTGATCCGCGGCTCGCAGTCCGCACCGCCGGTTGGCATTGCGAACGAAGACCAGGGCCCGCTGGGGGGAGTGTTCGCGTCGGCCCTCGAGCAATCGAGCTCGATCAGCGCCAGCACGATCCAGGCCTCGGACGGCGAAGCCAGGCTGAAAGATGGATCGCTGGTCGCTTACATCGTGTTCTCACCTGATTTCAGCCAGCGCGCGCAGGCAGGCACGGTCGCGCCGGAAGTCCACCTCGAGGGATCGCAGCCCGGAACGAGCTCTCCGGTGCTGCAGGCGCTTCAACAGGCTCTGACGTCGATGGCGGCCAACGCCCCCGGCTCTGGACTGCATTTCGAGCCGGGGATTCAGTACCTGTACGGCGGGCCGGGATTCGACACGCTGGATTATTTCGGCGCGGCATTCATCGGCCTGGTGGTCTTCTTTCTCGTGTTCGTCATCACGATCGTCGCGTTTCTCAATGAACGCTCACAAGGAACGCTGGAGCGGTTGATGGCGAGCCCGCTGCGACGCGGAGAGATCGTGCTCGGCTACATGCTCGGTTTCACGGTGCTGGCGCTCATCCAGTCGGTTGAGGTGCTGGTGTTCTCGCTCGCGGTGCTCAATGTGCACAACCAGGGCAACGTGCTTCTGATATTCGGGATGGAGGCGCTGATGGTGCTTGCGGCGGTGAACCTCGGGATCTTCTTGAGCATGTTCGCGCGGACCGAGTTCCAGGCCGTTCAATTCATCCCGCTGGTGATCGTGCCCCAGGTCCTGTTGTCGGGGATCCTCTTCCCCGTCTCCACGGAACCCAAGCCGCTGCAGCTCGTCTCCGACGTGCTGCCGTTGACCTACGCGGTCAACGGGTTGAGGGACGTGATGATCAAGGGGGCCGACCTGACCTGGCCGTCGTTGCAGCTCGACGCGGGCATCGTCGCCGGGTTTGGCGCGCTGGTGATCCTGGCCGGCGTCGCCACGCTGAGACGGCGCATCGCGTAGGCCTTCACCTCGTAGAGTGCGGACATGATGCTCGTGTGCTCGCGGCGCTGCGGAGGAAGGCTTTTCCGCGCGCTCTTCGCCGAGGTCGAGCTCGACGCCACCGGGACTTACCAGGACCACCGGATCGCGCAGCCCGGCTACATCTGCCTCAACTGCGGCTCGCCTGCCGTCGACCTGGGCGAGGTGCCGGCGGAGATGGAGGCGGAGGCGCGGGAGGAGGAGAGCACGACGGCGACGGCTGACATCCTGTGCCCGGTCTGCGAGACGATGGTCCGGGTCGACGAAGGCATGGAGTGCCCCAACTGCGGGGCGCCGCTCGAGGTGGCCTGACCGCGTTCTGGCGCTGAGGTCGCCGGCGTCGCCGATTCCGCACGTTTGGATCCATCCGCGCTCATCCGCTCGGCGCATTTCGCATCTGTTGCGTCAGCCGTGGCTGACGCTAGCTGAGAGAGGCGGTTCCGGCCAGAATGCCAAGCATCAAGCGCGCCGCCTCTGCCTCGCGCCGCCGGACGGTTTCGCGCAAGACCCGGATCGCCGTCGGGGTGTCGAGGTCGTCGGCGAGGGCGTTGTTGAACCTCGCGACGAGCCGCCGCCCGGCCGCCGACATACCCTTTGAGGGTCCCACCCTTCCCGATCTCGCAGGCTGAACTGTTCCCACCCCCGCCAGCTCACCTGCCAGCAAGACGCGCAGGCGCGCGGCCAGCCGGGCGGCTCCCGCCAGCCCGGACCAGCTGAACTCCCAATCACGCCCATATCGATGCGAGGCCAGGTAGAGCCGCACCGCGGCCGCGGGCGCCCGCTCCAGCGCCTGGCTCACGTACACCAGGTTGCCGAGCGACTTGCTCATCTTCCGGCCCTCGTACCGGACGAGGCCAGTGTGCATCCAGATGCGGGCAAAGGGCACCTTGCCTGTTAAGGACTCCGATTGCGCACGCTCCGACTCGTGATGGCTGAACGTCAGGTCGCGGCCGCCGCCGTGAATGTCGAGCTGCTCGCCCAGGTACCGCATCGCCATCGCCGAGCACTCGATGTGCCATCCCGGCTTGCCCGCCCCAAACGACGACGGCCATGAGGGCTCATCGGGCCCGGACGGTCGCCACAGCGGAAAGTCGAGTACATCGCGCTTGGCGCCCGGTCCGACCGTTCCCAACAGATCCTCGTGGCGCAGCTTGCGGATCATCGAACGCCGAGTCCGACGCGACAGCTGTCCATAGCCGCGATACCGGCTGACGTCGAAGTAGAGCCCGTCCGTGTGATACGCGTAGCCGCCCCGGTGCAGCCGCGTGGCGGCGCGACGAATCGGGTCGATTTCCTCGGATACGAGAGGCATGAAGTCCGGCCGCCGCCAGCCGAGCGCGTCCATCTCGAGAATATGAACAGCGGTCTCGCGGTCGGCGAGCGCCTTCCAGTTCACGCGATCGCGCCGCGCACGCTCGAAAAGCGGGTCGTCCACGTCGCTGACGTTCTGGACGTAACGGACCCGCACACCCGACGCCTCGATGAATCGAATCAGGATGTCGAACGTGCAGAAGGTGAACGCGTGGCCCATGTGCCCCGCGTCGTAGGGCGTCACGCCGCACACGTAAAGGCGAACCGCCTTGCCGCCTATGCCCAGGCTGGGTGCGATTCGCTTTTTTCGCCGGCTGAGCGTGTCGTGCACGCGCACCCGCAGCGAGGCGTCAGGCACCTGAGCCGGACCCCGAGACCGCGCGCTGACTAGTCGACCGCTCGCGAGAGAACCGAGGCGTCGGCGCGGAGCGCGTCGACCTTGTTGGTGCTCTCCCAGGGCACTCCGAGGTCATCGCGGCCGAAGTGGCCATACGCCGCGGTGGCCCGGTAGATCGGCCGCAGCAGGTCCATGTGGGCGATGATGGCCGCCGGCCGCAGGTCGAAGTGGCGCCGCACGAGCTCCAGCAGCTCTCGCTCCGGAACCGCACCCGTACCGAACGTCTCCACCGCGATGGAGGTCGGGTGCGCGCGGCCGATGGCGTACGAAACCTGGACCTCGCAGCGCTCGACGAGACCGGCCGCGACCAGGTTCTTGGCCACGTGCCTCGCCGCGTAGGCGGCCGAGCGGTCGACCTTGCTCGGGTCCTTGCCGCTGAATGCCCCGCCGCCGTGCCGCGCCACCCCGCCGTACGTGTCGACGATGATCTTGCGTCCGGTCAGGCCGGCATCGGCGGCCGGCCCGCCGACGATGAACTTTCCGCTCGGGTTGACCATGATCTTCGTGTTCGCGTCGATGACGTTGCCTTCGAGCACCGGGTCGATGACGAGCGCGCGCACGCCCTCATCGATCTCCTTCTGGCTCGCGGAAACGGCGTGGTGCGTGGAGACGACGATCGCCTCGATGCGTTTTGGCTTGCCGTGCTCGTACTCGACGGTGACCTGGGTCTTGCCATCCGGGCACAGAAATGGAAGCGAACCGTCTTTGCGCGTCTGCGCCAGGCGTCGCGCCAGACGGTGCGCAAGCGAGATCGTCAGCGGCATCAGCTCCGGCGTCTCGCGGCAGGCAAAGCCGATCATCATGCCCTGGTCGCCCGCCCCCTGCAGCTCGAAAGGATCATCCTCGAGCGTGCCCTCGCGCTCTTCCAGCGAATGGTCGACGCTGGCGGCGATGTCGGGTGACTGTTCCTTGAGATAAACCTGGATCAGCGCGTGGTCGGCGTCGAAGCCGATCTCCTCGTGGTTGTAACCGATGCCGCGGATGGTGTCGCGGATGGTGCGCTGGATGTCGAGGTCGGCGTGGGTGGTGACCTCGCCGATGACCACGCACAGGCCTTTGGTGATCGCGGTCTCGCAGGCTACGCGCGCATGCGCGTCCTGCGTGAGCATGCCATCGAGCACCGCATCGGAGACCTGGTCGCAAACCTTGTCCGGATGGCCCTCGGTGACCGATTCGGACGTCAGCAGGAACGAGCGTGACGAAGCGAAGGAAGTTGCCACAACGACCGCCAATGATATTGGGGTCAGGTGCCGTTGCGCTGGCGGCGATCCTCTGGGGCCTGGCCCAACAGCTGGGCCTGGAGCGCGAAGATGTCGTCGAGGACCCGATCGATCCGCCGCCCTTCGAGCCGATGGTCGGCGATGACACCGGCGCGTTCGAGATGCCGGCGGAGGGCCGTGCCGAGGGGCCCATCGACGCGCGAGCGGCCCGCCACCTGGGCTTCCTCGAGCAGCTGCAGGCAGCGATCGAGCGCCAGCTGGCGAACCTTGTGCTCCCGGACGGTCAAGTCCCCAGCACCTCGACGCGCGCCGCCGCGGTGACGCGAACCTTGACCTCGTTGAGCGCGGGCAGCGTGTAAGTCACGCTGCTCGGCTTGCCGTCGGCGGTGAACGAGACGGGATGGCACGGACAGACGAGCAGGCTCTGGCCTCGCTCCCACCACAGCTCGCAGGGCAGATGCGAGCACATCGATGACACAGCGGTCACGCTCTCCCCCCGGCGAAACACGAACGCGCCCACCGCGCCGGCCTTGACCAGCTTGCCCTGCCCATCCGGGAATTCGGAGAGGGCGCCGACATCCGTCCACCGCCCGTTCACGGGCAGGACCGGGCTTGATGGCGAGACGTACGCGATACCTCGCGGCGAGGCGAGCGACCGTCCGGCGACTCCGCCCGCCAGCGCACCCGCGGCCACGCCGAGCCCGGCCACCAGCGCCGCGCGGCGAGTCAACCAGGTCTCCTGCGGTGCGGATTCGAGGAGCTGCGCCAGGCGGTGCCGGAAGGCGGGAGTCATCCGCTGCGGCCCCTGGCGGATGGCGGCAAACCGCGCCGCGGCGGTGATCGCCTCCTTCTCCTCGGCGTCGCCGGCGCGCAGCTTCAGCCGGCGGCCATGGAGCAGGTCGCTGACGATGCGCTCGACCCGGTTCTCGGGTTTCTCAGGCATCCGGGTCCACCTTGGCCGCCGCGCGCAGGGCGCGCAGCTGCATGACCTTGACCGCGCCGACCGTCGAACGCATCTCAGCTGCCACCTCTTTCAGTGAGTACCCGTGCAGGAAACGCAGCTCGAGGACCCTTCGGTAGTTGTCGCTCAGCTCGTTCAGGATCTTCTGCACGCGCTCCGCGGGTTCCTCGGACACAGGTCCCGGGGGCACGGCCATGGCGAGGTCCTCGTGCAGCTCGGCTTGCGACAGCCCCAAGCGTGTGCTCCAGAACGCGCCCAGTACCGACCGGGCCGTCGCGAACAGGTAGCCTCGGATGGCGCTCGCGGGCGCCCCCTGGCGCAGCCGCGGGATGGCCTTCATCGCCACCTGCTGCGTGAGGTCCTCGGCGTCGGCCCGGTTGCCGACCCGTGCATAGATGAACGCGTACACCAGCTCCAGCTCGTCGAGGGCGATGTCGGTGGCGCGCGTCGCGGTCGGAAGCTCGACCACCTCGGCGGCGTGCTCGGCCTGCTCGGACCGTGCGGCCGAGTCGTCGGGGCGCCGGGGGCCCAGGCTCACGATCCGTCTACACGAACAGGTTTCCGCAGAGCAGGTAGGTGGCGCTCGAACCCTGCATGTCCGGTCCCGCGTGCACCACGACGTACCAGGTGCCGGTGGCAGGCGGATAGGTGGCGGGGATGGTCGTTTTGATGTCGGCGTGACCCTGGCCGTCGGCGACGACCTGGTTCAGCGCCAGTGAGATGTTGCCTCTCTGCTGGCAGCTGCCAACGTGGATGTGCGATATGTGCGACGAGTTCGCCGGGAGGCCGCTGATGACGAGCTCGACCGAAAAGCTGTGGGCCTGGGCGATCAGCGTGATCGTCCCCGAGGCGGTCGTGTTGATGCCGTTGAGCTTGAAATTGAGCGCGGCGGCCGATGGGGACGGGCTCGGTGAGGGCGACGCCGAGGCGGTGCCGCCCGATCCGCCGCAGGCCGAAGCGATCGCCGCCGTCGCGACCAGCGCCATCAACCTCTTCAAGCCGGCAGATCCCGATCAATTCCGCTCAAGGCGTTACCCGTGCAGGTTACTGGACCTGCACGGGTCTTCAGCCAACGCCAGGCCCGTTTCAGGCGTGCCGCAAGCCGGGACTGCCGGCTCGGCGCCACAGCAGGTACCCAAGGCCGAGGAGGATCAGCACCGGGCCGACCGCGCCCAGGCCCGTGACCAGGTAGTTGATCGTGGTGACGAAGTTGTGAGCGGCGTCACTCAGCGCCGACGCGAAACCCCACGTGTCGGAACTGGCGGTGGCCACAGGGGCGCCGGCTTCGGTGATCTGGACCGTGATCGTGCTGAACGCCACGTTGTGGTCGATGTACTGGATCTGGCCCTTGAGCTCCTCGATCTGGCCGGTGATCTGTCCCAGTTGGTTCTGGACGGCGATGATCTGCTCCACGGTCTGCGCCTTCGCCAGCAGCGCGAGCATCGCGTCGCGCTGGGCCTCCTCGTTGGCGAGTCGCGCCTGGAGGTCCACGTACTGGGCGCTGACGTCCTGGCCGCTGATGTGCTCGTTCTGCACCTTGCCGAGGCCTGCAAGCGCGTCGATGGTCTTGTCGAAGTTCGCCGCCGGGACCATGAAGGAGACGACGCCGGTACGAATCTGGTCGTTGGTGACGGGGTTCACCTGCGCATCGGTTCCCGACACGTAACCCTGCTCGAGCTCGACCAGCTGGCGCACGGCGGCGAGGCTGGAGTCGAACGAGCCCGCTTTCACGCTGATCGCGAGCTGCGCCTGGCGGATGACCTGCGGGCCCTGGATGGTCGGCACGACGTTGGCGGGATTGGTGGGGGAGCCACCGCCGCCCTGGTCGGGCGCTCCCTTGACGGGAGCTCCGCTCGAAGGGCCTGTGGACAGCCGCGAATAGTTGGACGACGCCGGGTGGGTGCCGGCCGTGCTGCCGGCGCTTCCGCCGCAGGCCGCGGCGCCCGCCAGGATCCCGACGAAGATCGCGATGACGACCAAGAACCGTTTCATGCGAGCGCCTCCCGTTTTGATTCAGACCAAACGCAGCCGCGCCGCGCGGGTAACATGCCGATTCGTGCTCCAGGTCCGCAACCTCGCCATCGATGTCGCTGCGCGCCGGGTTCTGTCCGACGCGAGCTTCACCGTGGCCGCCGGCGACAAGGTCGGGCTCGTCGGTCGTAACGGGGCCGGCAAGACCAGCCTGCTCAAGGTGCTCGCCGGTGAACACGACCCCGAGGCCGGGCTGGTGCTGCGCCGGGGCACGCTGGGTTACGTGCCGCAGAACCCGCGGCCACGCGCCGAGGCGGCGCAGACGGCTCTGTCACACATCCTGTCCGGGCGCGGCCTCGACCGAGCCGCGGCCCGTCTGCAGGAGCTGCACCAGCGCCTCGAGGCGGACCATTCGACTGCGAACGTCGAGCGATTCTCGGAAGCCGAGGAGCGGTTCCGGCTCGATGGCGGCTACTCCGGGGAATCGGACGCGCGGCGAATCGCCAGCGGGCTCGGCCTGAGACCGGATCGCGTCGACAAGCCGCTCGGGGTGCTGTCGGGCGGCGAGCGGCGTCGCGTCGAGCTGGCGCGCGTCCTCTTCGTCGCCGCCGACCTGATCCTCCTTGACGAGCCCACCAACCACCTCGACAGCGATGCCAAGGCGTGGCTGATGGGCTTCCTTCGCGACAACCGCGGGGCCGTGATCGTGGTCAGCCACGACCTCCAGCTGCTCGACTCGGCCATCACCCGCGTCCTTCACCTGGACGCCGGCCGGTTGATCGAGTACCGCGGCACCTACACCCAGTACCAACGAGCACGCGCCCTCGAGGAGAAGCGCCTGGCCGCCCTCGCCCAGCGGCAGGAGGCGGAGATCAAGCGCTTGAGCCTCCTGGCCGAGGTCATGCGCCGGCAGACCGAGAAGCGCGCGCGAACCGCCAAGTCGATCTTCAAGCGCGTCGATCGCATTAAGGCGCAACAGGTGAGCGCGCCTCGTCGCGAGCGCAAGGTCAAGGTCCACTTCCCGGACCCGCCGCACGGCGGGCGGGTCGCCCTGACCGTCGAGAAGCTGGCCAAGGGCTACGGCGGCCCGCTGGTCTTCCGCGACGTCACATTCGAGGTCGAACGTGGACAGAGGCTGCTGGTGATGGGGCTCAACGGCGCCGGCAAGACGAGCCTGCTGCGCATCCTGGCCGCGCAGACGGAGCCGACCTCAGGCTCATTCCGCCTGGGTCACAACGCATCGCTCGGCTACTACGCCCAGGAGCACGAGGGCATCCGTGCAGGGGTCACCGTCCTCGCCCATATGCGCCAGCAGTCCGACGCCGATGAACGCGTGCTGCGGACGCTGCTGGGCACGTTCAGCCTCTCTGGTGACATCGCCCGCCAGGACGCCGGCACGCTGTCGGGCGGCGAGAAGACGAAGCTCGCGCTCGCGCAGCTGGTCGCCGGGCGTCACAACCTGCTCCTGCTCGACGAGCCGACCAACAACCTCGACCCGCCTTCGCGCAAGGGCGTCGCTCTTGCCCTGGCGGAGTGGCCCGGGACGATGGTCATCGTCAGCCACGACCCGGAGTTCGTCCAGGCGCTGCGGCCCGGTCGCGTCCTGTTCATGCCGGAAGGCCGCCTCGATTACTGGGAGGAGGACCTGCTCGACGTCGTCTCGCTGGCCTGACCCACAATGAGGAGGTGAGCACGACCGAGGCCCGCGAGATCGTGATGCCGGACCTCGAAGGGGCCGAGGGGATAACGATCGGCGCCTGGAACAAGAAGAAGGGCGACCACGTGGACGAGGGCGAGACGCTGCTCGAAGCGCTCACCGACAAGGTCAACGCCGAGATCCCATCGCCGGTCGGCGGCACTGTGGAGGAGCTGCTGCTGGAGGAAGGCGACCCGGTCAAGCCCGGGCAGGCGATCGCGAGGATCAGCCCCGAGTAAAGATCACTTCGTCGCCGCCATGATCTTCTCTTCCTCTTCCCCCAGCTTGCGTCCGAACCACCACGCGACGGCGAGCAGGATCACGACGCCGATCGCGACCGGGATGGCGAACGGCGCAAGAGTCGTGGCGACCGCCTGGTAGTGCTGGCCGAGCCTGAACCCGGCGTACGCGAGCGCGAAGTTCCAGGGGATGGAGCCGGCCAGGGTGGCGAGGATGAACATCACATAGCCGATCTTCGACACCCCCGCCGGAAACGAGATGTAGGTGCGGACGATCGGGAGGAGGCGGCCGACGAACACCGCCCACAAGCCGACTCGCGCGAAGAACCTGTCCGCGAGCCGCAGGTGCCCGCGGCTCAGGCCCATCCACCGTCCGAAGCGGCTGAGCACGACCCGTTCGCCGTACCGGCGGGTCAGGTAGAAGGCGATCAGCGACCCTGTGAGGTTGGCCACGCTGGCGACGGCGACAACGAGCACGAAGTTGAGCTTGTTCTGCGACGCCAGCGCGCCGCCCAGGGGGACGACGATCTCGCTGGAGATGGGCAGGCCGGCGCTTTCCCCGACCATGGTCACGAAGATGGCCGGCAGGCCCCAGGTGCCGACCAGGCTGATCAACCACTGGGTCATGAGTCGCTCTTGGGCGGTTGGACCGCGCGAAACGGCAGCGTGCTCACCTGCTGGTCGTCGATGAGGATCTCGAAGCGGTAGAACCCGGCCTTGGGAATCGGAACCCCGGCGAGGTTGATGACGATGTTGGCGGCGAGGTCCCATCCGTGGGGATGGTCGGCGTGCACTGTTCGCGGCGGCAGGCCGAGGACGACAGGCTGCTGCAGGACGGCGTTGCCGTCTTCATCGCTGCAGTGAACCTCCACTTTGTGCTGCCTCTCCGATTCGAGCCTGCTGGTGAGAACGCGCAGGACCATGGCGCCGCCGAACGGAGCCGGGAACTGGTCACGCCACAGGGTGTCGATGCCCGCGCCGAGGATGTAGACGAGCCCGTTGGGCGGACTCTCCGCGGCATTGGCGAGCAGCGCCCAGTCGAGCCTCATGCCGGCGACTTCACCGGGTCGCCGCCTTTGAGGACGAGGTGAACCTTCGCCGGATCCGACAGGAGCGTCAGGTCCGCGAGCGGGTCGCCCGGGACCCCGATGAGATCGCCCCATGATCCCGGCTGCAATGTGCCCACACCCTTCATGCCGATCGTCTGCGCCGCGACCGTGGTCGCCGCGCGGATGCAGTCGAGAGGCTCCATGCCGAGCTGCTGCATGAGCATGAACTCTTCGCCATTGCTCCCGTGCGGCCCCACTCCGGTGTCGGTCCCGAAGGCGATCTTCACGCCGGCCTCGACCGCCATGCGGATGCTCGCCGTGTGGTCCTTGACCACGTCGCGCGCCTTGTCGGCCGCGTAGGCCGGCATCTTGCCCGCGTCCGCATGCCGGATGACCCATTGGGGGGCGACGAGCGTCGGGATCAGCGCGTTGCCGCCATCCAGCATCATCTCGATGGCGTCTCCGTCGAGCCAGATGCCGTGCTCGATCGTTGCCACGCCCCCTTTCAATGCGTTCTTGATGCCCTCGTTGGCCTGCGCGTGCGCCATGACCTTGCGGCCCTGGGTCGCCGCCTCCTCGACGGCGGCGCGGATCTCCTCGAGAGTCAGCGCGGAATGGTGAGGCTGGTCGCCGGGCGACAGAACGCCACCTGAGGTGCAGAGCTTGATCCAGTCGGCGCCGGCGCGGATGACCTCGCGCACGCGCAGGCGCATCGCCTCGACGCCGTCGACCACCATGTAGGGGCGGTCGGGAAGCGGGATGTCCAGGTCGGCGCCGCACATGAAGTGCGAGTCGGTGTGACCTCCGGTCTGGCTGAGGGCGCTGATGGTGACGAACATCCGCGGCCCGGGAAAGTAGCCCGCGTCGATGGCCATCCTGATTCCCGCCGGCGAACCGGCGGCGTCGCGGACCGTGGTGAAGCCGGCGTCGAGGGTGCGGCGCGCGGCCCTCACCGCCCGCATCAGCTCCAGCGTCGGCGGGGTGGTGAGCTCGCGGGCGAAGTCGAGGCCCTCGCCCAGCGAGGTGAGGTGCACGTGGCAGTCGATGAGCCCGGGCAGGATCGTGAGCCCGGCGGCGTCGATGGATTCCGCATCCCTCGGCACCTGCGCGCCCGCGCGCCTACCGGCGCTCTTGACATGCCCGTCTTCGATGAGGACGACGGCTTCGCGGGTGGTCTCGCCGGTCGCCGGGTCCAGGAGACCGTCGGCGTAGACAGCCCGAATCACGAAACGATGTTAGTGGTCGGAGCCGGCGCGAGGTCCCGAACCCTCGATCCTATGGACCCCCGCTAAGGGGGATGAATCGGCCGGGCGCCGTGCTTAACTTCGATCTTCGTATGGGCGCGTGGATGGCGTTGGACGGCCGGCGAAGGACCTTCGTCGCCGTGGCGGCGGCAGTCGCGCTCGCTTGTGTGGCCTACGCGCTGATCCTTCGCAACGTCTACTTCGGGCCGCAAGCGGTGACAGCGATCGACGACATCGGTGAAGCCGTAGCGGCAGCGCTCGCAGCGGTCGCGTGCGTATGGGCGGCAAGACGAGCTCGCGGGAAGGACAGGCTCGGCTGGGCTCTGATGGGCGCTTCGGCCGGCCTCTGGGCGGCAGGGGAGGTCGTCTGGTCGATCTACGAAGTTGGGCTGGGGGTGCAGACGCCGTACCCGTCGCTGGCGGACGCCGGATTCCTGTTGGCAGTGCCTTTTGCGATCGCCGGCATTCGGGCTTTCTGGAGCGACGCGCGGGGCACGTCTGCGCGGTGGCGCGTCTGGTTCGACGGCATCATCGTCGCCCTTGCCCTGACCTCGACCGCATGGGGTTTCGGGTTGCGCACTGTATGGGACTCCAACTCGACGACCAAGTTGCTGGATCTTGCATACCCGGTCGCGGACATAGTGATAGGAACGGTCCTCATCCTCGCCATCCGGCGCGCCACGCACCAGCAGAAGGGCAGGATGGCGCTGCTGCTCGCCGGTGTTGCGTCTTACTCCATCGCCGACAGCGCGTTCTCTTATCTCAACGCCCAGGGTGCGTTCGGAGCGGTGGGCAACGTCATCGACACCGGGTGGTTCGCCGGGTACCTGCTGATCGCGCTGGCGGCGGTCTACCCCGACGCCCCTCCGAAGGCGGCGGCCACTCAGGCGCCCCTCGACCTGTGGCAGCTCGCGCTGCCCTGGATGACACTGCTCACGGCGTCCGCGGGCGACCTGTACTCGGTCCTGTCCGGACACGAGCTCGACGCCTTCCAGACTTCGTTGACCGCAGCACTCGCGCTGCTTCTGACCGTGAACATGATCATCGAGCGGAGGGAATTTCTCGAGATGTTGACCGAGATCGAGGGGTCTCGCTCAACTCTCGGGAAGGAGTTCAAGACCGCGCTGATCGGGATCAAGCGCTTCAGCGCCCAGCTACGCGATGCCGAGCGGCTCGACATCGATGACGTGCGGCGCCTTGCCGCCGACATCCACAGCACCGCCGAGCGGCTCGATCGCAACGTCGAGGAGATGCTGGACACGACGGCCGGCGACGAGGGTCGAGGGTCGACGTGGCTCTAGAGGTCCCCGCGGCAGAGGGCGCAGTCGTGGCAGCCCGCGGGGCCTACTGAACCCGGCGCGCTGACATTGATCTGCTACCGCGTCGCCCCCAGCCGGGTCGGAGCGGCGGTAGGTCTTTCAGCTCAGGGTCGGGTGGCGGCTCGGCGTCACCGTCGTCGCCGCTCCATCCTCTGCCGTACTGGTCTGGAATGCTTCCCCATCCGAAATAGGGGAGCGGCCCGGTCGGAACGATGCCGAGGGATTCAGCTGGATCGATCTGCGACGTGTCAACCGTGCAGAGATGAGCCCAGTCATCACTCAGATCGAAGACATACACGAACTGCTCACCGAGTTTGAGAAGGGACAGATTAAGCCGGCGCTCGTCGAGAACGTCGTCGGTTTCGGACTCTGTGTCAGCGCTTGCGATTCGGGTGCCGTCGCTTAGTTCGAACTCGTGTAGATGTGCGCGGTCCCATCGTGCAAACCCATCGTCGATCGCACCGGCCAGTTGGCCAAATGAGTGGTAGACGGAGGCCGCGATGAGACGGCCCGGCCGCGGCCACAAGCGTTGGCCGCGCCCTTCGACCAGCTCAACCTTTACTGAAATCCAGGCGCCCGTGCGCGAAGCATTCGCTGGGGTGCGCCTGGGAGGACGCGCGCCAGATCGCCTCTTCATCTCGGTGACAGTAGACCGATTGGGTCAGCTGCGGACATGCGGGCGTGTTGGGTCTCATCGGACCAGATCGCGATCTGGATCACCTTCCTCGACGATGCCTACTTGTGGTCTAAGTCTCAGCTTGACGTGATACGAACTTAGGAAATAGCCAGGTTGGGCCAATTGTCAGAAAACCGCCCAGCAGCACCATCCCGGCCACCGCGCCCGTCCAGAAGTCAAGACTTGAGACGAGACCCGCCACATACACGTACCTCGCCAACATGTAGGCGATGATCCAGTAGAGAACGCTGGTAACAAGCCCCGGTGAGTAGCTTCGCTGCTTGATCGTCCAATAGACATGAACGGTGACCCCGTGTAGCGGAAATCCGAAGATCCAAAACACCGGCAACACCACAAAATGCCCGCCGAACAGATCGAATAGCACGTTGCTCGCCGCGATCGCCACCACAGCCCCGGCGTTGAACCAGAAGAACATGCGAGGGTTGTATGCCGGCCAGAAGTTGCTGCTCACCCAACGAACAAAGCCGCCATTCATCATCGTCTCGTCAAGAAGGTGGACTACGTACGCAGCGATTAGCGCCCATGCCAAAAGATCGGTTGCCATCTCTAGACGAAAGCCTAGTGGTGGGCCGTCGGTTCCGTAAGCGAACCAGATGACTGTGACCGGGCGTGCGATCAGCCTGGTCCCAAAGCCACCTTTTGACAGCGGCGAAACCTACCATCTGAAACTGCTAGACCCGCAATCTGGACCCGAAGTACCTACACTCGTGGCGTGGGTCGGCGGTTCCGGCGCGTCGTATTCGCCGCCGTCACCGTCGTTGTGGCCGTAATCGGGGTCTCGCTGACCACTATGGGGGCTGCCTCAGCGCTGCCTAGAACGCAAATCTCGCAGGCCGACGCCATTGCGGACGCGCGCAAAGTGCTGCCGAACAGCGGTTCCGGCTACGAGGTTTTGAAGACCGAACTCGAGTCGAACAGCACGCACTTCAACTTCACTAACGCGAACGGTTCGGGAGGTTTCAGCGAGGATGGGGTGCAAGAATGCCTGATAGTCCCGCCATTTCCAATCCGGTTTGGGTGCCGCCCATATCCGGTGTGGGTCATCGAACTGTCAGGACCGTCGTGTCAGGCAACGATCGCGATCAACGCCCGCAGCGGCCGGTTCGGCGGAGCGGGGACGGACGGATGTGACATCGTCCCTGAGGCGGCGCCGCCTCCCGTGATGCTCGTCGCAGAGTGGGAATAGCAAAGCGCTAGCCCCAAGCGGCTTCTAGCGTGGAGCCGACGGCCTTGACCCTAGCGCTGTGCGAGAATTCTTCCCTCGCTTGTCGGGTCTTGAGCTTCAACGGCCTTGAACCGCATGGCTGGTGCCAAGAGCGCGTAATCCTCGTTCTCGAGCCGTACGGTTGCACCCAAAGGTGCGGAATGCGCCTCACGTGTGGTGGGCCGTAGTTTCCATAACGCGAACCACTCTCCGGTGATCGTCGCCCGGCCCTTCCGCATAGCCTTGGGGTGGGGCGGCGCCGATGGAATTGGCAAAACAGCCTCCACTACATTCGGCGGAGCCTGTCCTTGTAAGCGATCAACGTCAGCGGCACGCCGATGATGATCACGATTAGCGTTATTAAGCAGAGGGCAACGACAATGACTGCCACCGGGATTCTGGCTAGGCCGATCGCCCTCGCAGTGACTATAGCTGCAGCTGCCTGTAGCGCTACGCCAGGCGCTTCTGCGGGCCTGTAATACCAGGACCGCACCGGTCGCAGCCAGCGGACCCAGATCTTGAGACCCAATCCGGCTCCTACGAACCAGAGCAGCACGACTGCGACGTCCCAAAAGATCACAGCCACCGCCGAAATTATTGGAGCGCGGAGGTAGCGTGTGTCATCGCACGAGCAGGATAGGCTGCGACCTTCCGCCTCGCGGCGACTCGGTTCGCTCTACGGAAGGCATCATGGTGGACCGTAGTTTCCGTAACGCGAACCAATCTTGGCCGGCCTCGCAGCGCCCTCCGCGCTTGTGGAAGTCTGCGTACAGGGAGTAACTCGACCGGCCTGCAACCGTTGTGTCTGCAGACGATCTCTGCGGCTCGCACCGTGACGCACTTTGTAGCTCTGGTCAGCCTGACCGCCGGCCTGGCTGGTTGCGGAGGAGCGGTCAGCTACCCGGCCGCGGTCCGGCCAGCTCATACGCAGTCCGTCCCGACTGAACCAGCCTCACCGCTGCCTGCCGGGGTGGATGCCATGACTGGACTGCAGCAGAGGCCGATGAGGCCGCCGACCCTGCCACCAATTGCGCCCCAGCCACCACGTTCAGCGCCAGCGGGGTGTGCCAGTACAGCTCCATGTGAGACCTGTACGGCTTCCTCGATGACTGATTTAGGCTCGCTGGCGCCGAACTACGGAGCGGGGGTCGGGCCCGCCTATCTGTCTGGCCAGGACAGCTGGTACTCCGGCGGGCAGGCGACCATCCTCATGGTGGACTCCCAATATTCCGGACCGCTGCTGGTGCGGACGTTCCAGTTGGGGGGTAACGGGAAATCGACAGTAACTCTCGCGGATTTTCCCTCGCCCGATCTGATCAAGCAGGAGCACCGGGTGGCCGTGGTTCCCGCACTCCACACGACGGGAGGCGGCCTGTATTTGGGCGCGGTGGCCCCGACTTCCTTCTGGAGAGCCTGGTACGGATTGCTCAGCACCGACAGCCGTGGATGCTTTGGGCTTCAGGTGGACGGAGACGTGTTCACCGAGTTCATCTTGTTCGTGGTCAACCCAGGAACATCGCCAGGCGGCTGAGCCGCGACGCCTCCCTTCAGCCTCGCGGCCGGCGCGGACCACGTTGAAGGTATGTCAGGGCTAGGAGTCCCGTCGCTGCGGTGCCGTCCTCAGATGCGCCGATTGCTGAGTCACGCAGTTTCGCGGATCAGCCGCACGATGGGAATCTCCCGATCGGTCTTCTCCTGGTAGGCACCAATTCGGGGCGAGATCGCCGCGATCCTTGCCAGCGCCTCGGTTCGCTCGCTCCCTTCCAGCGACTCGCCACGAACCCTGAATTGCTCGTGCCCGACTTCCAGCCAGATCTCGTCCGGGTGCTTGGCCATGTTGAGGAACCAAGCTGGGTGGCGGGCGGCTCCGGCCAACGCTGCTACCACGAGCCAGGCATTCTCTCCGTCCGGGAAACCGGCGACCGCCGTCGTCCGCGACTCCCCCGACTTGGCGCCCCGCGTGGTCACGAGGACAACGGGGAACCCCATCCTCTTGCTCGCGCTCTGGCCGCCGTCACGCCGGTACATCCGCATCTGCTGACCGCCGAAGAGCTTGAAGACCTTCATGAGCAGTCGCGGGAAACCTCTGCCACGAGTGCCGCGCGGCGTGACGCGAATCGTCATCGCCTCGTCTTGGCAGCGTCCCTCGGATGGCCTGAATTCGGAACTGTCCGCATCGATGCGATGCTATCAGAATAGTTCAGCAATTCAAGTATCGAAGGGTTCAATCGTCGGAAGATTGGACGACCACGTGCGGTCTGGGATACCATCGGAGCGAACATGGCCGCCTCACGTTCGCGCGCCAGTAAGCGGGCCCTGGCCGGTGAGGTGTGGAGATTGATGGCGGAGTTCTCGTCAGTCAACTTCCGCCGTCGGGCTCAAACCGAGCAAATGCGGGAGTTGGGGATGACGCCCGCGCATTACCGGGCCCTCTCGATGCTCGATCCCGACGAGCCAAGGCCGATGCGGGCCATGGCTGACGGGCTCGCCTGCGATGCATCCATGGCCACCTGGCTCGTGGATCGCCTCGAGGAGCGGGGCTTGGTCGAGCGGCGCACGCCGCCCAACGACCGGCGGGTCAAGACCATAGTGCTGACGGCTCTCGGGATCAAGACCAGGGAGCTGCTGCGCGAATCGTTCTGGGACCCTCCTCAGGAGTTGGTGGATCTCGATATCCAAACCTTGGAAGCCCTCGGCACCGCGCTGAAAAAGCTTCCAGCGCGGCGGGACCACGGGGAGGTGGGATGCTGAGCAGCGGACGCCGCCGTGGCGCCGACAGCAACCCCACCTGACCTCATCTCCTTGCGCCCGTACCGGTACTCAATGCCGCCGAAACTGTGGGGTGCCTGAGTTATTCCGGGCAGCAGTCCTATCGTCGCCGGCGTGCAAGAGCGCCTTCGGTTCGCGTTATTGAGGGTGCGGCAGTCGAGACGTCGCCGAGTGTGCGCTCCGTTACGTATCGCCACGCCCTGATACCTCGCAAACCGCACACTCGGCGTTAAGGCGGCGTCACCGACTTCATCAGAACGGCTAGTTGCATCGTCGATGTCACTGTGGGCGCAAGTCGAAGTCAGTGGTGGACCGCAGCTTACATAACGCGAACCAAATGATCAGGCTCGCTGGACCACCGATCGCACTGTAAATTCGCGGTCTCGTCCGATCAACACGCTTATGCCATGATTCACTCGCTTTTCCATGGCACAGACTCGAGCCGAAAGAGTGTATGAGAGATACGCATGGATAATCCTCGCCGCCCTCGGGATTTTTCTTATTTTCACAGCCGTTGTTTTGGGCGGCGTGATAGGAAACCCAGGAGTACAAGGCCCTGCCGGGGAAAAGTCAGACGCGGAGTACATCACCGGGATGACTTGGGCCGCAATCTCCGCCAGATCACCCAATGTCGCACGGCTCGTTGTGTACGAGCTCCAGACCAGGGACATCTTCCGCGCTTTCTTGGGCGTCTTTGTCCTAGCGATTGCCGCATACCCATACCGAAGGGGGGAGAGGTGGTCGTGGTATGTCCTATGGATCCTACCCGTGCAGTTTGTCGTCCTTGCGATCTGGTTCTCGACCCTGCTGGGCCTTTTGTCGCCTCTGGGGGTCTATGGGTCATTGGCGATCCTCGCGGTGGTGGGGCTCTTGTTGCCGTATCGGAGGTTCTTCGCGAAAGGCGAGCCCCGGAAGAGCACGACCGCGTGAGACAAACCCTAAAGCCCGCTCGATGATCTTTTTTGGCGCCTCGATCCAGGTCCTAAGGGCCGGTGAACGGACTCTGACCGTCAGGTAGAGCGAGACGTCGAAGAGTCTTTCCAAGCCGTCCGGCGATCCGGTCCTGCGGTTCGAGCGCGTCCTTCAGCGCCGCGCGTCGCAGTGGATCAGGACGGCCACCTTCCTCATCGATGATGCGGATCGTCGACGAGAGCTCACCGATGCGGCGCCCCAGAAAGGACATGACAGCTGGCCCGCTGCTCGGCCAGATATGCAGGGAAAGGTCGAGGTCGCCCTCGAACGCGTGAAATCGCCGAGCCAACCCGGATGCAATCGAGCCGAAGAAAGCTCTGCTGCGGCAGCTGATCCATGAGATCCCCACCGACGGGAGACGCGCCTACCCCAGGTATCGGGTTCCCATGCAGGAGGTTCGTATTGTGGGAACTTTGGTGGGCCTGGATGGACTCGAACCATCGACCAGCCGATTATGAGTCGGCCGCTCTGACCAGCTGAGCTACAGGCCCCCGGCCCCGGATTCAAGAGTCTATTCCGGGAACGCTGGGCGTTTCGGAACCTCCCCGCCGTGGGTATGTGCGTACACAACTAAATTCGGGGGGATTGCATATGACCGCTCTTGGACTCTTGATTCTTCGTTTGGCGGTGGGACTCATCATCGCCGGGCACGGCGCCCAGAAGCTCTTCGGCTGGTGGGGCGGCCCGGGCATGAACGGCTGGACACAGTCGGTGACCAGGCTGCGCATCCGGCCGGCGCAACCCTGGGCCTGGATCGCCGCGCTCGCTGAGTTCGGCGGCGGCCTCCTGTTTGCTACCGGTTTCCTGTCGCCGCTGGGCAGCCTCGCCATCGCCGGCTCGATGCTCGTCGCGATCGCGACCGTCCACCTCCCCAGAGGCTTCTGGGTGACAAAGGGCGGCTACGAGTTCAACCTCGCGCTGATCGCCGCGGCCGCAGCCATCGCGCTCACCGGGCCCGGCGCTTACTCGCTCGACCGGGCGCTCCGTTTCAGCCTGCCCGAACCGGCGACGCTGCTGGTCGGAACCGTGGCGCTCGTCATCGGCGTGGCGACCACCCTACTCACTCGCAGCCCTCAACCCCAGGCCGAGACCAAGCCACAGACGACCTGAGACTCCAGGCGAACGGCCGCGGCGCGAGCCGCCGCGGCCCGCCCGGTTATGTCTTCTCTGCTGAACGCTTGGCGACGATCTCCACGAGATTTCCGTCGGGATCGCGCAGCAGGGCATTCCGATTGTTATTGCCGGTGTTGTGAGGCGGCTGAACCGCCGGCACCCCCGCGGCGACCAGTTGTCCGTAGGCGGCATCGACGTCATCGGTCCACACAACCAGGACCATGGCCGGGCTGCCCGGCGCGGCCTCGACGCCGTGGACTCTCATGGCTGCCTCCACCGTGCCCAGGCCGACGGTGAACCCGTTCGACCGAAGCTCAACGTGCTCGGGGATGCCCTCAGTTGGAGTGCGGAAGGTCTCCGTGAAGCCGAGAAGATCGCGATAGAAGCGCAATCCAGCCTGAATATCCCGGGTGTACAGATTGACCAGGGCGCCTTTAGGAAACACGTTTACCAGATGTTATAAGGCGATCGGCACAGGGTTCAGGCCGGGGCGATCACCTCGACCTCGTTCCCGTCGGGATCGTCGACGTAGAACGTCCGCACTCCCTTGAGCACCGGGTGGATCCCCGACCGCACCTCCAACCCCTCGGCCTCGAGCCGGTGCTTGAGCTCGTCATAACCGGTCCCTTCGACACGAAACGCGAGGTGGTGAAGGACGCGCCTCGCCTTCTCCCGCGGAAAGCCCACCGCGGGATCTGGATGCGGGATGAGCACGATCATCTCGGGCACCCCATCCTCGCCTTCGCCCGCACGCAGGAACTTGTTCGGCAGCTCCGGCGGGGAGATGACCTCGAGCCCGAACAGGTCCCGGTAGAAATGCAGCGCGGGGTCCATGTCACGCACCCACAGCACGATCTCCGCGAGACCTGCGACAGCCGGCCTCAAGCCGCCACCGCTTCTCCAATCGCCATGAGGTTGATCTCGCGCACGCGGGGCGGAACCGAGCAGCCCGGCGCCAGAAGGAGGCCCCGCCCGCCGGTGTCGGCGATGGCTCGCTTCGCCTCCGACTGCACCTCCGCCGGCGGGCCGTACAGAAGGCTCTTCCGCTGCCCCAGGCCGCCCATCACGGCGCGGCCGCTCAAATTTCGTCCCTGCGACAGGGTCGGCGTGCCGAGGTTGTGGATCGACCAGCTCACCACCTGCGATGGCATTTCGTCGACCAGGCTGAAATGGAGCTTCGAGCCGCAGAGGTGGACGGCGTTGAACCAGGCCGCATGAGGAAGCTGGCTGAGCACAGCCTGGTCGCTCGGGAGGACCAGCTCGCGGTAGACGTCCTCCGGCATGGCATCGCGGCTGGCGTAGCCCGAGATGGCATAGAAGATGCCCGCGGCCCCTGCCTCGACCGACCTCTTGCTGAAGTCGACGAGGGCCTCGGCGATCCGCTCCATCGCGGGCTGGACGAGCTCCGGATGCTTGCGCAGCTCACGTACGACGCGCGAGGAGCTCTTGCCCACGAGGTAGCCGGCGACCGTGAGCGGGCTGAACACCGTCTGGATCACCGGCACGCCGAAGCCGAGCTGCTTGGCGACCAGATGCAGCGAGTCGACCTGGTCGTCGAGCGCCTGGCGATTGACGAGCGCCACCGTGTTCCACGCCTCGAGGTCGGGAACAGCCTCCTTTTCGAGCACCGGACCCTTGAGGCGGTGCCCGGCCGGGTGGTAGACGGAGCCGAACGCCTCGGCAAAAGACGACGCGCGCGGCTGGAACTTGACGAAGTCCCAGCCGAACTGCCGGGCCCGCTCGACTGTGACGGCGGCCAGCTGCGCCGGGGACCATTCCTCGCGGTAGGTATGGCCCCAGGCGCCAAAAGGCGGCCGATCCGCCACGCCCATCGCGATCGCCGCCTCCACCCTCTTTCGGCCGTCCACGAGATCGAGTTTAAGCTGGACTCCATGAACAGCATCGAGGCCCAGGCCGCGCAGCTTCGATCCGCGGCCGAGGCGCGACCGATGAAGCTGCCGGTGAACCGGCGCGTCGACGAGCGCCATCACGTCGTGACCGCGGACGGGCTCTCGGTCTGGTACACGATCCAGGTCTCCCCGCACAGCCGCATCCAGGAGGCGATCTTCGAGCGCGCCGACCGCATGCCCTCAGACGAGGAATGCCGGCGCTGGCTGCGTCTGCTGATCGTCGGGGCGGATGCCACGGAGGCGCCTGGGCTGCCCGGCGCTACGACCCGCCGTTTCGAAGCCTTCGAGCACAGCCCTGAGCGCGAGGCCCCGCTCGCCTGATGGCGCTGGACCGGGCGGTGATCGAAGAGCTGCGGCACGCGGTCGGCCGCGAGTACGTGATCGATTCGAGAAACGACCTGCGCATCTTCGAGCGCGACGCTTCGATCGAGGGGGCGGTCCCGGACGCCGTGGTCCTGCCCGCCACCACGGCCGAGGTTTCTTCGGTGATCAGGGTGGCGGCCAGGCACCGGGTTCCGCTGGTGATGCGCGGCGCGGGCACCGGGCTGTCGGGCGGTGCGGTGACCATTCGCGGCGGCATCGCCCTGCAGGTGACGCGCATGCGCAAGATCCTCGAGATCGATCCCGTGGCGCAAACGGCGCTGGTCGAGCCGGGCGTCGTCAACCAGGAGCTCTCCCTGGCGGCCGCCTCGCACAGGCTCTTCTACGCTCCTGATCCGTCAAGCCAGAAGGCGTGCACCATCGGCGGCAACGCCGCCGAAAACTCAGGCGGTCCCCACTGCCTCTATTACGGCGTCACGACCAACCACGTGCTGGGCATGGAGGTCGTGCTCGCGGACGGAAGCGTGCACTGGGTGAGCGGAGATGCGCCGGATCGCATCGGGCTCGACCTGTGCGGTGTGCTCGTCGGTTCGGAGGGGACGCTGTGCGCCATCACGAAGGTCAAGGTGCGGCTGCTCCGCACGCCGCCCAGCATCGCCACCCTGCTGGCCGCATTTCCAACCATCGAGACCGCGAGCCAGGCGGTGTCGGCGGTCATCGGGCACGGCATCGTCCCCTCCGCGCTCGAGATGATGGACCAGGTCACCGTCGGCGCCGTGGAGGCCCACTACCACGCGGGGTATCCGACCGACGCCGGCGCGGTCCTCCTGGTCGAGGTCGATGGCATCCCGGAGTCGACCAGCGAGCTGATGGCCGCCGTGCGCAACGTGCTCGCCGAGAACCAGGGCTATGCGATGCGCGAGGCCCAGAGCCCAACGGAACGTGACCTGCTGTGGGCCGGCCGCAAAGGCGCCATCGGCGCGCTCGGGCGCATCAAGCCCAACTACTACCTTCACGACGGCGTCGTGCCGCGCAGCCGCCTGCCTCAGATCCTGTCCGCGGTCGGCGAGATCGGCGTGCACTACAAGCTCCCGGTCGCCAACGTCTTCCACGCCGGCGACGGCAACCTCCACCCCAACATCCTGTTCGACCTGCGCGAACGCGACGTCCTGCCCCAGGTGGAAAGCGCAGGCGAGGAGATGCTCCGCGCGGTGGTCGAGCTTGGCGGTGCATTGTCGGGGGAGCACGGGATCGGCCTCGAGAAGAGCGCATTCATGCCGTGGGTCTTCAGCGCCGACGACCTCGACGCGATGCGACGGGTGAAGGGAGCGCTCGACGGCCAGGGGATCATGAACCCCGGCAAGATCTTTCCCGACCCCGAACGCAAGAGCCTCCACCTGGCCGGGCGCACCGGCCTCGCGGTCGAGGCGAAGTGGTGGTGACGAGTCGAACGTCGCTCGAGAAGCCGGTCACGGCCGAGGAGCTGGCACGACTTCTGCACGAAGCCGCCGAAGCAGGACAGGCCGTTTTCCCGGTCGGTGGCGGCAGAGCCGCGCAGATGGGCGACCCGCCGGCCCGCGATGGCGTCGCGATGAGTACGAGCGGAATCGACCGCGTCCTCGAGCATTCGCAGGCCGACATGGTGGTGAGCGTCGAGGCGGGCATCACTCTCGAAGCGCTGCAAGAACAGCTGGGCAAGAGCGGCCAGTTCCTCCCCCTCGACCCCTTCAACTCTCCCGGCCACACGATCGGCGGCCTGCTCGCGACCGGCTGGACCGGTCCGCTGCGACTGCGTTATGGCTCGCCACGCGACTTTCTCATCGGCATCCGCGTGGCGCTACCCGACGGTCGCCTGGCGAGCGCGGGCGGGCGCGTGGTGAAGAACGTCAGCGGCTACGACCTGATGAAGCTGCATTACGGCGCGCTGGGAACATTGGGGGTGATCGTCGCCGCGTCGTTCAAGGTGTTTCCGAAAGCGCTGCATGACGACACGGTCGAATCGACGTACGAATCGATGGATCAGGCCTGGGCCGCCGCGGAGGTAGCGCTGGCCATGCCGATGGCGCCCGCGGCGGTCGAGCTGTTCTCGAGCGGTCGAGTCCTCGCCCGATTTCTCGGCAGCCCCGAGGCGACGAAACGTACGGTCGCCGACCTCGGCTGGACTGAGGCCGATGGCGCAGCGTGGGTAGCGCACTCGAAAGCCGCGCCCAAACTCTGGGCCCGCATCGCGGCGCCCCGGCATGCTCTCCGGCCGATCCTCGACAAGCTCGGGGCAGACCAGGAGTGGTGGGCCTCGCCCGGGACGGGCATCGCCAACTGGGCGATCGCGGGCGGCGCCGAAGATGTGCGCGCGATTCGTGCCGTGGCCACCGCGGGCGGTGGATCGCTCGTGCTGATGGCTGGGCCCGACGAATTTCGGCATGACGCCGGCGCCTGGGGCACGCCACCCGCGACGCTGCATCTCATGCGCCGCCTGCGATACGCGTTCGATCCCAGTCAGGTGATCAACCCAGGGAGATTCGTGGTGTGACCACTCAGCCGTTCGCGCGGCTCAGCGACGACGACCTCGCCACCTGTGTGCACTGCGGCCTGTGCCTCGACGCGTGCCCGACCTTCCGGCAGACGGGCCTCGAGACGGAATCGCCGCGCGGCCGCATCTATCTCATGACTCAGTGGAAGCGCGGGCAGCTCCCCTTCACCGAAGACCAGGCACGACACATCGACCTGTGCCTCGGGTGCCGCACGTGCGAGGCGGTCTGCCCCTCCGGAGTTCCTTACGGTCGCATCATCGAGGCCGGGCGCTCAGAGGTGGAGCGTGTTCGCCGGCCGGCGCCCAAGCACTGGCTTGCGCGGACCGCGCTGCGCCAGCTCGTCGCCAAACCACGACGGCTGCGGACCTTCGGCGCAATCACCCGAACGGCGCAAGCGGTGGGGCTCACGTCGATATTGCGTTCCGGGCGGCAGCTGCCGAAGCTGCGAGCACGGTTCCAGGTTCCCGCCGGAGGCATCGCGCCCGCGATCGGCGCGCGCAAGCATCGCGTCGCCTTCCTGGTCGGCTGCGTGATGCCGATCCTGTATCCGCAATCCCACGAGGCCGCGGTCAGGCTCCTGCAGCTCGCCGGCTGTGAGGTCTGGTTCCCTCGCGCCGAGCGATGCTGCGGCGCACTGCTCGCGCACAACGGCGACCTCGAAGGCGCTGAGCGCCTTCGCGATACGAACATGGATGTGTACCGCGACTCCAATTTCGACGCGCTCGTCGTCGACTCGGCCGGCTGCGGCGCGCACCTCAAGGACTTCTATCCCGAGCTCAAAGGGCGCGTCAAGGATTTGAGCGAGTGGCTGGTGGAGGTCGGGCTGCCTGCGCCCCAGCGCGAGGTGAAGCTGCGCGTCACGTACCAGGACGCCTGCCATCTGGCCCACGCACAGCGCATACGCAAGCAGCCGCGCGACCTCATCCGCGCCGTCCCCGGCGTCGAGCTCGTCGAGATGAGGCACCCGGACATCTGCTGCGGCGCCGCCGGCCTCTACAGCACACTCGAGCCCGCGATGTCGGCGCGAATCTTGAAAGAGAAGCTCGACGACGTCGCGACCACACGAGCGGAGATCCTGGTGACGGCCAATCCCGGCTGTCAGATGCAGCTCGAGTCAGGACTCAGGTCGATCGGCTCGACGATGCGCGTCGAGCACGTGGCGGAGCTAGTGGTCCAGGCCTTTCTGCATTAGGCCGATCTTCTTCAGCCTCGGCAGCGCCTGCGTCTTGGTCACGTCGACCTCGAGCCGCGCCACGGCCAGCGTCACGTTGTCCGGCGCCCCAAGCTCGCGGCAGCGATCGATGACGCGCTTCGCGCCGCGCTCGAGATCCCCGTCCTTGAGGAGCAACGCGCCCATCTCCTCCACGCTGACGCCGGCGGTGTCGACGCCGTCGCTGCACAGGACGATGGCGTCGCCCTCCTCGACCTTGATCTTGTCGGTGAACGACTGGATCGTCTCCCACACTCCGATCGCGCGCGTCAACCTGTGTTTCAGCGGATGCGTGGCGGCTTCCTCTGGCTTGATCACGCCGAGGCGGACCTGCTCCGCCGGCCACGAGTGGTCTTGAGAGATGAGCCTGGCTTCGCCGTTGCGAAACAGGTAAGCAGGGCTGTCGCCGACGTTGAGCACGCCGACCTCACCATTGCCGATCGCGGCCACGACCAGGGTGCTGCCCATGCCCGACCATTCCGGGTTGTCGCGAGCGGCCTCGAACACGGCCGTGTTGGCCTGCTTGCATGCACGCTTGAGGCGATCGAGGTCGGGCCCATCGTCACCATCCTCCGCCAGCACGCTCGTGAGGCTGGTCAGCGCGATACGGCTCGCCATCTGACCCGCGGCGTGACCGCCCATCCCGTCGCAAACCACGAGCAGGGTGTCGAGCCCGGCCTTGTTGCGCCAAACGATGACGGCGTCCTCGTTTTCCTCGCGCTCGAGGCCCGGGTCGGTCGCCGAGGCGACCTTGAGGCGCATCGCGGAGACGATTAGCCTCCGAGGACTGAGAAGTGAACCGCGTTCTGGCCGATGGTGATCCGGTCACCGTGGTTGAGCTCCTTCTCCTGGACCGGATCGCCGTTGACGAGCGTGCCGTTGGTGCTCCCGAGGTCGACGATCCAGAACTGCTCACCACGCCGCTCGACGCGGGCGTGGTGCCCGCTCGTGGCCGGGTCGCGGAGGATGAGGTCGTTGTCGGGGGAGCGCCCGAGCCTGAGGGCATTGTCGCCGGCGCGGTGGGTGTGGCCGGCGTCGGGGCCCGCCTCGATGGTCAGCTCGGCCTGCGGACCTGCCCCGCCGACCGGACGCAGCGGCCGGGTCGGCCCGCCTAGCGGCGGCGTCTCGAATGGGGCCGCGGGCGCGGCCGGAGGCGGCTGCCATGCCGGCATCAGTGCGGTGGCGTCGTGGGCGGGTGCGGGCGCAGCGGGTGGGCTGGGTGCGACCATCGTCTCGGCCACGGCTGGAACCGGTGCCGGCGGCGGTGGAGCCGGCGGCGGTGGAGCCGGGGCCGGAGGCGGGGCCATCACGGGCGGCTCGGGGAACTTCGGCAGGGCGGGCGGCTCGGCCGGCGGCGACCACGCCGGCGCTGCGGGCGGCGGCGCTGCCGCCGGAGGCGTCCAGGCGGGAGCAGCGGGCGCAGGCGCGAAAGCGGGCGGCGCCAGGGGAGGTGGCACCGGCGGAGGTGGGACCGGCGGCGGCGCCGGGGTGGAGGCGGGGGACCACGAAGGCGCGGCCGGCGCCCCGGGCTCTTCGGTCCTCGGGACGTCCCACGCCGGCGCCGCTTCGCCCCACGCCGGCGCTGCCGCGGGCGGAGCGCCGGGTGCTGCGGCTGCCGGCGCATCCCATGAGGGGGCGGGCGTGCCCCAATCTGCCGAGGGCGGAGCAGATGGGTTGGGGGCCGCGGTCCCCGGTGCCCAGGACGGTGCAGCAGGGGCGTTCGAGAAGGGCGCAGGGGCCGGCCCGCTCGGCGCCGGTGGCGCCGGGGGCTTGGGCGCTTCCCACGTCTGCGTTGGTGGCGGAGCGGAGGGGGCAGGCGCGGGCGCCGGGGAACCCCACGTAGGCGCGGGTGGGGCGGCGGGTCCCGAGGGGCCCCACGAGGGTGCGGACGCCGGCGCGGGCGGTGCGACGGGAGGCGCGGCGCCCCACGTCGGCGCCGCCGGATTGGTGGGAGCCGGCGCCGCCGGGACGGGCGCTCCCCAGGTGGGCGCAGGTCCGGCCGGAGGGGCGGGCGGAGGGGCTGAAGCCGGGGGTCCGGGTGGGCCCCAGGCCGGAGCCGGCGCCGGCGCACCGGCGGCCCATGCCGGCGAGGCCGGCTGCGCAGGCGGCTGGTCCCAGTTCGCCGCCGGCGGCGGGGCGATGACGGTCGGGGCGAGAGGCGCGGCGGGAGTCGCGGACGGCGGCGGCGCCCAGGTCGTGACGCCTGGCGTGGGCGGTCCGGGAGGTGCTGCGGACCGTGGCGCCGGCGTCGCAGGTCGAACCGGAGGGCCGGCCTTCTTGCGCCTGACGTGGCGCCGGCGCGCCCTCAGGTAGAGAACGCCAGCTACGAGCGCCGCCACCGCGAGGACGAGATCCGCGTAAACGGTTTCAACTGGCATCCGGTCGAGGGCCTCCCTTGTCCCGAGTCCGCCTATGGATCAATTACGAAAACACCTTCCTGCGGACCCGCGGTTTGCTCGCGTGTCGACGCGTCGTGCTGAAGTATGCCACCCGTACTCGCAAGTCGGCCAGACCTTTACCCCCCTTGAACGGCGCCGGTTATCACCACGCGCCCGGAAGCCACGCCCGGGACCGTGACGTCCGCGTCGAGCGAATGGCGGCCCGCACCGAGCGGCTCTCCGGTCACGACGTGAATGCGCAGACGCCGCCCCACCGGCATGTCGAGGTGGCGTGGAAACGGCGCGCGCCCGGCGTGAGTCTCGACCTGGATGTCATGTCGTGGCAGCGGCACCCCGTCGAGGCGCAGACCGGTGATGCCGGCGACGACGGCGGGCCGCGTCCGGTTCTCAAGGACGAAGCTCAGGCCGTCCCTTTCCGCGCGCAAGCTCGCGAGGTCCGCAAGCCCCTCGGCCAGGTAGCGCGGAAGCTCGGGACGCGGCCGCGGCGAGGGGAGGGTCGAGGTCACTGTGAAGCGCAGCTCCGTGCGATCGACCTCGCGTCCCGACACGGTGAGAGACGCGTCGAGGCGATAGTCGCCCTCGACCTCGAGCGGCACGCTCAAGGTGGTCGCGTTCACCGCGGGCTCGATCGCGGTGGGCACCTCGACGTCGGCCGCGCCCGAGAATCTTCTCTGGATCGCGTCGGCTATGCGCCTCACGCCGCGACGCCCGGCGCGACGCTCGCGCTGCAGCGTCCAGCGCACCACGCCTGCCCCGGCGACGTCCGGGTCGTCGTTGACGATGACCAGCCGCGCGCTGAATGGAATGGCGGGACGCTGCATGATGCCGAAGGGTCGGTCGGGATCGAAGGCGAGGGCCTCGATGATCAATCGGGTCGGCTTGAAGGCTTGCGCCAGCGCTTCGAGTGCGGGCTTGGGGCGGCGGGCACTGTCCATCAAGCCGAAGCCGATGCCGGGAAACGGATCGACGAGGTGATACGCGAATGCTCCCCAGCAAGGCTCGAACTTGCGGACCCGGAGATGCTCGGCCGCAAAGCGCACCAGGTGAGCCTGGAACGCCTGCGATGATTCGATATAGGACTCGAGGCTCGTCTGCGCCGACGGCAGGCCCACACCTCGCTCCGCCCAGTTGACCGGCTGAAACCCCGCATGACGCCATGCCGGGTCGTCGTCCGCAACCGGCCACCTGCGGCCGATGCTCTCCCACACCGGCGAGTCGATCACGGGGAGCGCCTGCGCGCCGAATGCGCTGACCAGCACGGGCTCGGACTCGTTCGAGCCGTGCCACGACCCTGACGCCCATCCGAGAAGGGCGTGCTGGTCGACGTCTCCCGATGCCGCGAGCTGAGGGCGTGTGCGGTCGAGGTGCTCGAACGTGCCTTTCAGCTCGTGGTCGATGGAGTGGTTTTGCCGCACCGCGTTCACGTCGCCCAGGTCGGCGTTGCCGGCTAGCCACGGCGGGTCGTCATGCGCGACCCACACAGCGACAGATGGACGATTGCGCAGCAGCTCGACCATCTCCGCCTGCTGCTCGCGGGCGGCGGCCTCGAAGAACCGCCCGTCGTCACCACGCGCGTGATACGCGTACGCCCCGAACAGAGGCATCTCCTGCAAGAGCAGCATGCCGGCCTCGTCGGCCTTGCGGTAGAACTCGGCGGGCAGGACGTTGGCGAGTATGCGCAGCGCATCGAGGTTCGCGTCCTTCGCGGTGCGGAGGTCGGCGTCGAACCGCTCGGGCGTGAGCTCGTCGAGGCGATACGACGGCGCGTAGCACGCGCCGCGCAAGAACATCGGCCGCCCGTTGACGGCGAGGCTCCAGCGGCGAGGCCCGATGTCCCACTTGAGCTCGCGGAACGCGAATGAATCCTCGACGCGCGTCGACTCCACGCCGCCAGTCGCGCGCGCGATCATCTCGGCGCGGTACAGCGGCTGCTCGCCGAACCGCCAGGGTTCCCAGCGCCTGGCGGCGGGCAGGGCGATCTGCATCGAGATGGTCTGCTCGCCCCCGCCGGTCAGCCGCACCTCACGGTGAAGGCGCAGCGGGACCACGGGCCGGTCAGCCGCTGACGCCGCGGGCGAGAGCACCAGCTCGACCTGCCCGTCCATCTGGCGACCGTCGAGGTTGCGGAGCCTCGCCTCCACCTCCAGGCGGCCGTCGGCCGCCTCGAAACGCGGGTTCAGCCGCATCCAGTCGACGGCGATCGGTCCGATGTACTCGAGCCCGACCGGCCGCCACAGGCCCACCGGCACTTCCCAGCGATATGGATCCGGGAGGCTCGAGTAAGCCGACGCGGGGTACGGCTTCAGCTCACCGTCGTTGAAGATGCCCATGATGTGGCGCTTCTTGTCGGGCTGCGTCTCCACCGGCGACTCGCAGCAGATGACCAGCAGGTTCTCACCTTTCAAATGCGGCGTGAGGTCGAAGCCGAACGGCGCGAAGTAGCCGTAGTGGGAGCCCAGCAGCTTCCCGTTGAGCCACGCGTGCGTGGCCAGAAAAGCGCCGCCGATGCGAAGGAGCACGCGGCCCGAATGGTCGGGTCGTGGGAACTCGGTGCGATACCAGACGGCCTGGCTGCCGTCGGCGGCCGCGAGCTGTCGCGGCACCTCGATCGGCTTCCAGCCGACGCCGCGGCCCACCGTCAGCCGCTCGGCCTCGCCCTCGCCGAGCGGCATCCACACCGCCTCCCAGCCGCTCAGCTCGCGCATGCCCCCCGACCGCTGCGCAAGCGGGAGAAACAGGCAGTCGCTCAAATGGCTTTCGCCTTGTGGACGTAAGCGCCGTCAGCGGTCGCGCAGAAGATCACCTCACGGCCCATCGCCTCGGCGAACCTCGGTCCGCTGCCTCGCTCGATGAGCGCCAGGATGCTGCCGCCGAAGCCCGCGCCCATGATGCGAGCGCCGAGGCAGCCATTGATCGCCCAGGCCTTCTCGACCAGCGCGTCGACCGTCGGCGTCGACACCTCGAAATCGTCGCGAAGGCTCTGGTGCGATTCTTTGAGCAGCACCCCCAGTCGTTCGAAGCGGCGCTCTCTGAGCGCCTCGACAAACGAATGCACGCGGGCAATCTCCGATTCGACATGCCGCATTCGCTTCGGCACGCCCGCCTCCGCCTCGTGGCGGCGCTCGTTATAAGGCGTGTCGGCGAGCGAGCGGTGCTCGCCCGAGTCGATGACCGCGATGACGATCTCGTCGGGGAAGACCACCGCTTGATATTCGAGGGTCGAGCAGTCGAGCAGCAAGGCGTGACCGCGCCGGCCGAGTGCGGACGCGAACTGATCCATCACGCCGACATGCACTCCGGTGGCGCGCTGCTCGGCGCGCTGGCAGGCGAGCGCGGCGTCGACCCCATCGAGCTCGGGATGCAGCCCCACCGCTATGGCCACGAGCAGCGCTGCCGAGGAGCTGAGGCCGGACCCGGGTGGAATATCGGACTCCACGACGACCGCCTGCGGTGGCGAAGACAGCTCGATGCCGATCGCGCGCAGGTACTTGAAGCCGCCGCCGATGTCGCTCTCGATCGACCAGTCATGCGCCGGGCGCCCGGTGACGCGCGTGTGGCGATCGATGGCGGCGGGCAGGACCACGCCGCCGAGGTAGTCGACGTGCTCCCCGATGAGGTTCACGCGTCCGGGCGCGCGCCCGTGCCACGGCCTCGGCCGCTCGTGGCTAAGCGCCACGGAGCTCCGCGGCCTTGTCCTCCGCACGAGCGTCGACGATGAAGGCGCCGGCGCCGAGCTCCGACCCCGCCAGGTACTTGAGCTTGTCGCGAGTCCGGTTCGGCGGATAGAACTCAATGTGGAAGTGGTGGTCGCGGCGGACGCGACCGGCCGGCGACTGGTGCATCGCCATCACGTAGGGCAGGGGGCGATTGAACAGGCGGTCGTACTTCTGCAGCAGCTCTTTCAGGATTCGCGCGAACGATTCGTCGTCATCGGCGTCGAGGTCGAGCAAGCCCGCGCGGTGACGCAGCGGCGCGAGGTGCACCTCGTAGGGCCAGCGCGCGAATGCAGGTACGAAGGCAATCCAGTTTTCATCGCGCAGCACGGTGCGATCGCCTCCCTGCTCACCTTGCAGCACGTCGCAGTAGAGGCAGCGGCCGGTCTCCCGCATGTGCTTCGCCTCGGCCTTTAGCTCTCTCTGCACGACCGGGGGCACGAACGGGTACGCATAGATCTGCCCATGTGGATGACTCAGCGTGACCCCGATCTCCTCACCCCTGTTCTCGAAGATGTAGACGTAGCGAACGTTGGGGAGGCGGCGAAGCTCCGCGGTGCGATCGCGCCACACCTCGATAAGGTCGCGAATGTGCTCCACGCTCTGCTCGCCAAGCGATGAGTCGTGGTCCGGCGTGTAGCACACGACCTCGCAGCGTCCCTGCTCGCCGGTGTACGAGGGAAACCTGTTCTCGAAGACGGCGATGTAGTAGTCGGGTTCGGGGATCTCGGTCTCGAGGTGGCCGGGCCTTGTCGGATCGAGCGGGCAGTGATCCGCGGGCGGGTGGTACGTGCGGTCCTGGCGCCACGGCGCGACCGTGACCCATTCTTCGAGCAGCGGATGCCAGCGGAGCTCACTCACGTCTGGCCTCCCCGCCGCGCGGGGAGGTCGGCGCGCTTGCGAAGCGAGCCCGCCGGGTGGGGGGAAACTCTAGTCGACGACGGTTCGTAATAAATGAGGTAGCGCCCGTCGGCCTTGGGCACGACCCGTTTCTTGAGCCGTTTCTGTTTCCTGGCGTCGCTGCGAGGTCTTTCAGGAGCAGGACCGCTCACCACCTGCCGAGCGGTGCTACCCAAGTGCTCGCCTCACCGCCTCCGCGGGGGTTGCCACACTGTCGAGCCCTTTGACCGACCAGCTGTCGAGCGCGACCACCGGCCGGCCAAGGCGCCGGGCAACGGCGATCTCGCTGAGGGTGCCCCAACCTTCGCCGATCGCGATCACGCTTTCCGCCGCCGTGACGATCAGGACGTTGCGGGCCTGGCCCATCCCGGATGGGAGCGAGATGGTGACGTAAGGGTTGACGCCGTGGCGGTCGGTGTCCGGCAGGATGCCGACAACCGTCCCGCCCGCATCGGCTGCGCCTTCGCTCGCCGCCCCCGCTACGCCGCCGAGTCCGCCGTTGACGACCACGACCCCAGCCTCAGCGAGCAGCCTGCCCACCTCACGCGCTGACTCCAGCTGGGATGCGGTCGCGTCGGAGGCGCCACACACGGCGACGTATCTGCGTGGCATCGAGCGAGAAGTCTAGGGCGGACCTTGTGGCTGGTACACTGACGCGGAAGTTCAACGCCCGTGGGGCAAAGGAGGTGAGGCGGAAGCTTGGATAAACCGAATCGTGGTGCCAACCGCCTCGTTTGCCAGCCGGGAGCTCGGGAGGGAGTGAGCCTCTAGGGTTCCCTTTTCCGAACCCGACTCCTGGAGTCGGAGGCGGAAAGCACTGCGAACGTCGACACAGAGAGCCGGGCCAAGCCCGGCTCTCTGCTTTTGTGATGGAAGGCCGGGCCAAGCCCGGCTCTCTGCTTTTGTGATGGAAGGCCGGGCCAAGCCCGGCTCTCTGCTTTTGTGATGGAAGGCCGGGTCAGGCCCGAGCTCTCTGCTTTTGTGATGGAAGGCCGGGTCAAGCCCGGCTCTCTGCTTTTGTGATGGAGCCCGGGGCGCTGCCCGGCTCTCGTTTTTCCCACTGGCTAGGATTTCGGTGTGAGCGAGGACCTCTTCGAGCGGCTGAAGGAGTTGCCCGAGGGCTGGCTCCGAGCGATGGGCATCAACATCACTCATGCGACCCAGGACGAGGTGCGCGCCGAGCTGACGGTAGGACCGGAGCACCTGCAGGGCTACGGCATCGTGCATGGGGGCGTCCACTCCGGTTTGATCGAAACGCTCGCCTCGGTCGGAGCCGCGCTGTATGCACTGCCGCGGGGGCAGTCGGTGGTCGGTCTCGAGAACAGCACGAGCTTCATTCGCGCCGTTCGCGCGGGCGCCAAGATCCACGCCGTCGCGACGCCGATCACGCGCGGGAGAAAGACGCAGGTCTGGGAGGCGCGGGTGCTCGATGACGACGAGAAGATCGTCGCCACCGGCCGCGTGCGGCTGCTGTGCCTCGAGGCGGACCAGGAGCTGGCGGGCGAGCAGGTCAAAGGACCTCTGTACCGCCAGTAGAGTTTCGCCCTCGTACTAACCATTTAGACAGCACCCAGAGTGGAGCCGTAGGCCGGATTTACTCTGGCCGTCACTTATGCCCCATCCAAACGCTGCCCATCGTGGCCGAGGAGAGGGGTGGGGCCGCGGGGGGGACACCTGTCCCCCCCGCGTTTTCGGGCGAGCAGGTCAAAGGACCCCTCTACCGCCCGTAGAAGCCGGTTCTAGCGGCCGGTGAGGTAGCTGAAGATGATGTCGTCGATCAGCTGCTCGATGGGCGCGAGGTCGTCTGTATAGACCTGGCCGTGGTATGGCGACACCCTGAGCTTGCCGTTCTCCAGGGCGCTCGCGGCCGCGTCGCGCGCAAGCGGAGCCGACACCAATTGCAAGTTGTGCGCGACGTCGTTCACGCTTACAGGCAGTGTCGATCCGTACACGACCGTGTTCGTGTAGTTGGGATCGTCCAGCAGGACCACGCTCGGAAAGACCGACGCCATGGTGCTTGCGAGCGCGTCGACCAATCGATAGTCGGTCGCGGTCCGTCCGACGTTCACAGCCACGACTCCGCCTGGCTCGAGGTGCGCCTTGACCTGCTCGAAGAACTCCTTGGTCGTGAGATGGAAGGGTATGTACGGTTGCTGGTAGGCGTCCAGCACCACGACGTCGTAACGAGCAACCTGGGTGTCAAGCCAGTACCGCGCATCCGCGACCACTTCGTGCGCGCGCGCTTCGTCGAGGTGGAAGTAACGATGGCCGGCGGCGAGTATCTCCGGGTCGATCTCGACGCCGGTGATGTCGACCTGGTCTCCGTACGCGAGGCGATACTGGCGCGCGGCGGTGCCGGCGGCGAGACCAAGGAAGACGACCGAACGCGGCGCGGCGGCCGTGGACTGCGCGGGCCGAAATGCGTCGGCGAGCAGCAGGTAGTCCCAGTAACCGTGGGTGAGGTCGGTCCGGCTGTCGTACACCGAGTGGATAGCCTGGCCTTCGTTGAGGATGAGCTCAGTCGTCGTACCCACCTGCACGACCTGGATGTAGTTGTAAGCCGACTCCTTCTCATAAAGGAGAGTGCCCACCTCCGGCGGCTTGATTCCCGAGGGAAGAAAGATCCACGCGAGGATGACGGCGACGGCGAAGGACGCATACAGCCTGCGCCTCGGCCACAGAGCCAGCGCCGAGATGCCGACCAGCGCCAGCGCGAACGCTTCGATGGTCGGTCGGGTGCCGTACGTGGGAATGAACCAGAACACCGGCAGGAAGGTGCCGAGGATGCTGCCCACGGTGGAGAGCGCGTATACGCGCCCGGCGGTGTTGCCGCCGGTCGACACGTCCGTGAGCAGAAGGCGGATCGCAAAAGGGCTTACGCAGCCGAGAAGGGTCACCGGCACGGCGAACAGGAGCACGACCGAAAGCAGCGTGCCCGCGACCAATCCCACGCTCAGCTCCCGGAAGCCCTGCTGGGAGGCGAGGAGGATCGGGTAGCTCACGAGCGGGATCACACCGATCCAGAGTCCAGCCCAAGCGGTGATCTGATACAGGACGTCGTCGCGTGGGTGGCGGTCGGCGAGGCGCCCGCCGATGACGTAGCCCGCCGACAGGTACAGGAGGATCAGGCCGATCAGCACTCCCCACACGTAGAGGCTGGTGCCGAAGTACGGGGCCAGGAGCCGCGAGGCGCCGAACTCGACGCCCAGCGACGCCATGCCGGACACGAAGACGAGCGGCAGCAACAGGCGTCGCGACAGGCCGATCGTCAAGGTGAGGGAGAAGACTAACTAAGCGGCTGGTCTGACGCCCACTTGCGAGTGCGCTCGTCCATCGGCACCGGCAGCCGCACGCTGACCTCGGCGTACAGGTCACCCGGCTGGCCGCCCTTCGGGTCGGGCAGGCCGAGGCCACGCAGCCTGATCTTCTTCCCGTTCTGAGTCTCGGGCGGAACCTTGAAATGGACCTGGCCGCCTTTGAGAGTCGGCGCCGCGACCTCTCCGCCCTGCAGCGCGACGTGGAGCTCAACGGGCACCTTCACGCGCACGTCCTTGCCTTCGCGCGTGAATACGGGGTCGGGCGCGACCTGGACGGTTGCGCGCAGGCCGGGCACCCGGAGCACGGTTCCCTCCTTCACGCCGGCAGGGACGTTGACCTCGACGCGCCGCCCTCCCGGCAGCTCGACCGTGCGGCTGGTGCCCCGGTAGACCTCGCCCAGGCTGACCGTGATCGGTGCCTCCACGTCCAACGGCACCGGTCGCGTGCGGGTCCGTGTGGCGTTGCCGAAGATCGACCCGAAGATGTCCCCGAACGACCCGCTGTCGCCGAAGATGTCCTCCACCTCCTCCGGGGTGACGGTCCGGTACTGGACCTCGGGGCCGCCCGGCTGCGAGCGGAAACCACCGCCCGCGGGCCTGCGTCCGCTCCCCGGCTGGACGCCGGCCTGCTCGGCGGCCCGCCAGTCGGCGCCGAACTCGTCGTAGAGCTTCTTCTTCTTGACGTCCGACAGCACGTCGTGCGCTTCCGAGATCTCCTTGAATTTCGACTCGGCCTGCTTGTCACCCGCGTTCAGGTCGGGGTGGTGCTTCCGCGCCAGCTTGCGGAACGCCGACGTGATCTCCTTCTGCGTGGCCGTCCGCGGCACGCCGAGCACCTCGTAGTAGTCCTTTGTCTTCGGCATATGGCTAGCTTTCTACCCGCTTCAGGAGGCCGATCAATCCGGGCCGGGGCGCATAGCCAAGCTCCTCGTTGATGTGCAGGATCGGCGCGTTCTGAGAATCGTTGTCCGTGAAGACGGCGGGCACTCCGAGCTCGATCGCCTGCGCCAGCGACTGCAGCTTGACGGCGCGGGCGAGGCCCCGGCCGCGATGGTCGGGATGGCAGCAGGTGTAGCCGGTCCACACGCGACCGCGCACCGGCGGGAACCGAAGGTATGACATGGCCACCGGATCGTCGCCGTGAAGGACGATCCACCAGCGGTCGTGCGGCCGGTCGGGCGAGCGCAGACGCTCCATGAAGTTCTCGAAGGTCTCGGGAAGGACCGGAAAGGTGGCCGGGATGTCCGTCCGCGTCCTCGCGTCGAGGGCGTGCAGGGCCTCGAAGCTCTTCCGGTCCCGGGCGGCCACCGTCGTCAGCTCGTAGCCTTCGCTCGCCGCCTTCGCTCGGGCCTGCTGGGCCTCGGCCGCAAGCCTTGGGCCGTGGGTGGCGAGGTCGAGCTCCCAGACCTTCTCCAGGCGGTCCCGCACATAGCCGATCCCCTGCACGGCTTCGAGCACCTCGGGCTCGTCTTCCGCGGCATAGGCGAGGAGGGTGCGCGAGCCCGCCGCCGCGGCGTCTTCAGTCGCCCACCGCCACAGGAAGGTCAGCAATCGTGTGTCGAGTTGGGCGCCGTCCAGCGCCACGCCGACCTCGCAGTGACGGCCCGGGTCCTGCTCGGGCGGCCCGTGGAGCCAGCTGACATACGCGACCGGGTGACCTGCGATCTCGGCGATGAACCGGCCGAACGACCAGCCCTTGCGTGGGTGCTCCCAGCGATAGCGCGTGAGCACCGGGTCCACTTCGAACGCCGGGTAGGCGGCGGTCATGAGGTCGGCCGCGAGCGCGGCGTCGCCCATGTCCGCGGGCCGGATCTTCGGCTCGATCACCAACGAGACTCTACCGAGGCCTACAGGGCGATGATGCGCGGGACGACGCCGTCGCGGCTGACCTCCAGGATCCCCACCGACGGCCGCGGGTATTCGCGCAGGTGCCGGGCGACCTGCAGCCACGACCATTCGAACCAACCTGGCTTCTCCTCGAGCCGATGGGCGGCCGTGTCCGGATTCCACTGGTGCACCCCTCCTGGGTTGAACATCAACGTGCCGTCGATGGTCTCGGCACAAGAGCGGTGCGTGTGACCGAACACGATCACGTCCGCCGGCGCGAATCGGCGCCGCAGCGCGCGCGCCAAACCGCGATGCGGATGGTAGGCGCCGAGACTCAGCGTCCACAGCAGGGTCTGCGGCTCCTCCACCCAACGGCTGCGATTGCCGTGGACCACCACGATGCGCCTGCCCTCGACGTTGAGTTCGCGGCTCAGCGGCAGGGCGGCGAGGTTTCGATCGTGGTCGCCCCGCACCGCCTCGAGTGGGGCGATCGCCGCCAGGGCGTCGAGAGTCTCGCGACCGTTCACGTCACCGGCATGGATCACCAGGTCGACCCCTCGCAACACGTCGAACAGCCGATCCGGCAGCCGGTGCAGGAACTCCGGGCAATGGGTGTCGGCGACCACGCCGATGCGCGTGGTCACGCGGCGGCCGCGGGACGCGCCGGCCGCAAGGTGAGCAGCACAGCGAGGGGCGCAAGGCTGAATACGGCTGCGATGCCGAACACGAAGGTCTGCCCGGCGCCGAAGGCAAGCGCGCCCAGAGGAGGTCCGAACACCCCGCCCAGGTAGAAGGGAAACAGGATCTGGCCCAGGACGGCGCCGCGGCGCTCGGCGCTGACCGTCGCGGCCATCACGGCCATCGACGCAGTGAGGATCGCGGCGGCGAAGATGCCGTTGGCCACCAGCCCGACCGCGAACAAGGGCAATGAATGGCTCAACGCCACCGCGGTCAATGCGGCGGCGCCGCCGATCGACGTCGCGTTCAGGACCCAGCGGTAGCCCGCTCGCTGCATCGCGAGTCCCCACAGAGGCGAGGCGATCGCCTGGCCAAGACCAACCGCGGAGAGCACGACCCCGACGGCCGTGACGGCGTCGCTCGGCGCCAGCCTTCCGATATAGATGGGCACGTACGGCAGGACAGTCCAGAGGCCGACCTGGGTGATGGCGGTGGCGAGGAACAATCGCCACAGGAGCGGCTTGCCGGCTATCTCTTCCAATGCGCCCCTGAGAAGGCTGAGCACCCGCAGGTCGGCAGGCCGCTCGTGCTCGGCCTCTCGCATGAACACGGTCAGCAGGACGGCCATCAAGACCGAAAGCGCCGAATCGACGATCAGCATGCCGCGCACGTCGACCGAGTGCACCAGCGCCGCCCCGAGTATGGGACCAAGGGCGCGTCCGGCCGGCGACCCCGCACCGACGATGCCGACGGCGAGTGCAAGCCTCTGCCTCGGCGTCGTCGAAGCCTGCACCGCGAGCATCACGCCCGTGTTGCCGAGGATGAACCCGTTCAGCGATCGGAAAACGAGCGCGACCACCGGCGTCGTCGCCAGCGCCCAGCCTCCGAAGACGACCGCCTCCAGGGCGGCGCTGCGGACGATGATGAGCTTGCGGCTGTAACGATCCGCGAGCACTCCCCAGAAGGGGGCCAGCGGCAGGGCCAGGATCCACCCGAGGCTTGACATGGCTGCGATCCAGCCCGGCACCTGGGCGGCCGGGACGTGCAGCTCGCGGAGGTACAGCGGGGTGTAGGCGCTGAGCTGCGTCCACGACATGCTCTCGACGCAGGTGGTCGCCGCGAAGAGGACCGCGATCGCGGCCCAGCCGGCCGCGGTCCCGCGCTGGGTGGTGGCTTGCATGGAGAGTTTCAAGCTTAATTCCGCACGGGAGCTTCTGTTTTTACGCTCGCACTTGACATATTGGCAAAATTGGCTTTCTAATTAGGGCCATGAAAGACCTACAGCGAGAAATCGTGAACCAGGTTGCCTCGGGCAGGATCTCGGCGGAGGAAGGCGCCGCGCGGCTCGATTCTCTCGACGCCGTCGAGGTCCCGGCCCCGCCGGCATCGTCTGCGAGTCCCGCGTTCGCGCCCGCCGCTCCGGCGCCCACCCGCCGGGTGAAGGTGGCGAACGTGGGCGGCAGCGCCGAGATCGTTGGCGATCCCACCGTCGCCTACGCCATCGCCGACGGACCGCACCGCGCGCGGCAGGAGGGCGACACGATGGTCATCGAGCAGGGACCGCTGAGCGAGAGCGACCACTTCCGTTTCGGTCGCGACGAACGCCGAGACTTCGCAGTGGACTTCGGGCGCCGGAAGCTCAAGGTCCGCATGAACCCGGACCTCGGGCTGGCGGTGCAGGTCAACGCGGGCTCGCTTCGCGTCGAAGGCGTGCACGGCGCGATCACCGGAGAGGTGGTGGCGGGCAGCTGCAAGATCTCGGACTTCACCTCTCCCCTGGACTTCACGATCCAGGCGGGGAATTTCAGCGCCAGCGGGCGGCTTGACGCCGGAGCGTCAAAGGTTCGCTGTGAGATGGGCAACGTCGCCATCAACCTCGAGAAGGGTTCGAGCGTCAAGGTCACCACGCACACCACGATGGGCAGGGCGACCTTCGACAGCGGCGGCGAGCCGGTCAACGTCGGGCAAGCCGGCAAAGAGGTCACGGTCGGCTCCGGCGCGGGCAGCCTCGACATCGATTGCACCATGGGCAACGTCCGGGTGTCCGCGTGACGGTAGCCGCCGACCGCAACCGCAGGCCGCCGCTCAACTGTCCCGTGTGCAACGAGCGGCTGGCTCTGACCCGGCTCACGTGCCCCGCATGCGACACCGAGATGTCGGGCGCCTTCGCCACGTGTGAGTTCTGCGTGCTCACCAACGATGACCGCGAGGTCCTGAGAGTATTCCTTGCCTCGCGTGGAAACATGAAGGATCTCGAGCGGCACCTCGGGGTCAGCTATCCGACGGCCAGGGCGCGTTTCGACGCGCTGCTGGCCAAGATCGGCATCGACCGGCCCGCCGCGGCGCCCGCGCAGACCCGCGTCGAGCTGATGGAGCAGGTCGCTCGCGGCGAGATCGATATCGAAGAGGCGCTTAAGCGCCTCGAGTCAAATTGAAGGGGGACGTGACGATGAACCCGATGGATCCATCCAACTACCTGCCCGATGAGTTCGCCCGTCACATCGCGGAGGAGCGAGGCCGCTTGCGAGACGCCGACCGCATCGTCCGCTACGCGCACTCTCAATTAGGCCTGCTCGCGCGGTTCCTGCAGCGGATGGCCGATGGCATCGACCCCACAGGGGAGGCCCGCCGGCAGCAGCGCACGCCTCGGCGCTAAGGGACTAGCTGGTCCTCCGCATCCCGGCGGCCGCGGCGCCCGCGTTGTGCGCCTGGGTCGCATCCGCCCCGGCCTCGAGGGCCTTGACCGCACCGGTCGCGAACAGGTGGGCGCGGGCGGTATCCAGCCTCATGTCGATGTTGGCGAGCGAATACCAGGCGCAGTAGGCCTGGCGGCCGGCATCGACAGGGGCCGGGGGGTTCGCCATCGCGGCCGTGGCCCACTTCACCGCCGTGGCGATGTCATGGCCGCTCGACAGCGCCCTGAAGGCTCCCTGCGCAGCTGAGTGGCAGGCGGGCGCCTTCGCGCCGCCGCGCTTGGCCCACGCGAACCATTCCGCATACGCCTTGTCCTCGGCGTTCGGCACCGGCCGGGTGATGCTCACCTCGAAATGCTTCTGCGGGACCACCTGCCAGGAGGTCCCATGCGCAGTCGACTGCTGCGCCGGCGAGGCCGGAGCTGCAGGCACCGGCGGGACGGCCTGGGCGGCAGGTGCCGGCGCAGGCGCTGGTGCTGAAGCCGGCGGTGCGGGTGCGGGCGCGGATGTCGCGGCAGGGGCGGGCTGCGCCGGCGGAGCAGGCGCCGCCGGTGGGGTGGTCGGGCCGACGTGGATTTGCGGAGCCCATGCCGGCACCGGCACCGCGCCCGGCCAATCGGTGTCGAAGGGCGACTGCGCGGGCTCGGGCGTCGTGGGTTGGGCGGGTGCGGTGGGCGCCGCCTGGACCGGGGCCGGCGGTTGGACCGGGGCGGGTGGCTCAACCGGTTCGGGCGCAGGCGGAATCGGCATGGGCGGGGCGAGCGGGACGCCGGCGGCGGGAGGAATCGGAGCGGGCGCGGGCTGGGCGACTGGGACCGCAGCAGCGGGAGGCGCCGGCGGGGGCGCGGGCGCGGGCGGAGGCGGCGGGGGCGTTGGGACCGGCGCTGCCGGCGCCGTGGCCGCCTGGATCGAGTCCGAGGGCGACCAGACCGGCATCGCACGCTCGGTCGGCGGGTCCGCCGGCCATTCGTTCGGCTCCGACGGCGCGGCTGGGGCGGCGGCTGGTACCGACGTCGACCAGGCCCGCATCGCCGGCTCGGTCGGCGGGTCCGCCGGCCAGACGTCGCTTGCGCTCCTGGCTGGCCGAGCCGCGGGCTGGGGCCAGGCGGGAGCAGCCGGTTCCGCAGCCGGCGCGGCCGTTTCGACGTCCGGCGGGGCCGCTTCTATATGCGGCTCCTCCAAGCGCGGCTCCTCATGCGGCTCCTCGATGCGCGGCTCCTCATGCGGCTCCTGTATATGCGGCTCCACGGCGGCGGCCGGAGTCAGCGGCATGGTGGCGGCGGCGGCCTCGCTCGCCATCGCCGGCTCGGCCGGCTCTGCTTCGGCCAGTTCTGCCTCGGCCGGCTCGGCCGGCTCGGCTTCGGCCAGTTCTGCCTCGGCCGGCTCTGTCTCGGTCGGCGGGGCCTCGGCCGGCGCCGGCGTCTCAGCGATCACCGGCGGCTCGGCGGGTTCCGGGATCGTCTCCGCCCATTGGGGCGCCTCTTTCGCCATCGGCACCGCCGGCTTGGCGTCGGGATCGACCGGCGGTTCGGGCTCCATCACGGGCACGGTCGCCTCGGGCACGGTCTTCGCCCACTCGGGTGTCGGTTTCTGCATTGGCAGTGCCGCCGCCGGCGCCTCGCCGTCGCCTTCGGCGGGGCCCTCCTCGTGACTCGAAACCGACGTGCCCTTGGCCCAAGTCGGGGACGACTTCTGCATCGGCAGAGCGGGCTTGGGCTCTTCCTCGGCTGCGGCCTCGCCATCGGGCTCGGCAGGCTCAGCAGGCTCAGCAGGCTCGCCAGGCTCGCCAGGCTCGGCAGCTTCCGCCGAGACCCCCGACGGCGCTGACTCCGGCTGACCCGGGGCGACCGGTAGGCCCTCCTCGTCCGGCCCTTCTTCGTCCGACCCTTCTTCGTCCGGTTCGGTGGCCTCGCTCACGACCATCTCAGCGGCTGCAGCCGCGGGCGCTTCTTCCGACTCAGGCACGTCGGCAGCCGGCGATTCCACGTCACCCGATTCGCCTGACGCTACAGGCGCCTCCTCCGAGTCGACCGTCCGAGATTCGTTGTCGTCCACTGCAACCGAGGTCAGTCTATCTTCGGGACGCCATCTTGGAGACGTGCTCGGGTCAATGGACCGCCCGCAACGTCAGGCGAACAGGTTCGTAAGGGCGTCTTCAGCAACCGGGTCGGGCTGCTGCTCCGCCCAGTCGGCCGCCTCGGACGCTTCCTGGTCGCAGGCCGCCTGGATGCGGGCCGCATCCTCGGCGGCGATCCAGCCGCGCTCGATCAGCCACGACTGGAAGCGCTCGATCGGATCGTGCTCGGCCGCGTCGGCGATCTCTTCCTGGCTTCGGTACTTGAGCTGGTTGTCCTCGGACGTGTGCGAGTTGATCCGCTGGATCTTGGCGTCGACCAGGGTCGGGCCGTCGCCCCGCCGCGCGCGCTCGACCGCCTCCCGGCACACCGCATACGCGGCCGGAACGTCCGTGCCGTCCACGGTCACCCCGACGATGCCGTAACCCCGCGCGCGTTCCGCGACGTCGGGGTTGGCCATCTGCAGCCTGATCGGGACCGAGATGGCGTAGCCGTTGTTCTCGCAGACGAAGACGACCGGTAGCTTGTGCGCGGCGGCGAAGTTCACGCCCTCATGAAAGTCGCCCTGGCTCGTGGCGCCATCGCCGAACGTGCACAGCGTGACGGCCCCGTCGCCCGACAGCTTCGACGCATAGGCGATGCCCGACGCCTTCGGAACCCAGCTCGCCACGACCTGCGAAACCGGTGCGATCTTCAGCCGGTGGTAGCTGTAGCAGCCGCCGGGGATGTTCCGGCCCGCGGACAGCGGGTCGGCCGCCTTCGCGAACACCGCCAGCATCCATTCCCTCATGGTCAGCCCGCGCACGATGGCGTTCGCGAGGCCGCGGTAGTGCGGCACGAGCCAGTCGTCCGGCCCGATGGCGGCCGTGGATGCGACCTGGATGCCCTCGTGGCCGCGGCTCGACCCGACGAACGGCGCTCGCCCCTGCTTGACGAGGATGTGCATGCGGTCGTCAAGCGCTTTGGCCATGCACATCCAGCGATGGAGCTGCAGGTACTGCTCGTGGGTCGTCGCGTCACGGCGGGTCGTGGTCGCCATCAAGCGCTCTGTCCGACCAGGGCGCGGGCGATGTCGACGACCTCCTGGGCGCTCAAGCCGAGGCTGCCCAGGTGCGCGTAGTAAAGGCGGTGGAAGTCGGAGAAGTCGGCGTGCTCGGCGCGCTCTTCGCGCACACGCTTGACCTCGCCCAGGACCTTGGCCACGAGCTCCGGCTCCGGCCGGATCCCAGCCTCTCGCAATGCGTGCTCGATGACCACCGCGCCGGAATGCTTGCCGTACACGTAGTCGACCTTGGCGCCGAGATCAGCGGGGGGAAGGAACTGGTAGATCGCCGGATGGATGAGCATGCCGGCGGTGTGGATCCCCGACTCGTGCGTGAACACGTTCAGGCCGATGCCCGGCTCGGTCGGCTGCACGGGGATGCCGGTCACGCGCTCGAGGTGGCGCGCCAGGTCGCGCAGCTTCTCGTACTTGAAATGCGGAATTTCGATCCCGAACAGGTAGCGCAGCTGCAGGAGGACCTGGTGCATCGGCGCGTTGCCGGTGCGCTCACCGATCCCGTTGACGCTCGTCGTGAACACCTCCGCGCCGGAGCCGAGCGCCATCACCGTGTTCCAGGCGCCCAGGCCGAGGTCGTTGTGGAAGTGCACGACGAGCGGCGCATCCGGCGCCGCGGCCTTGATGCGGGGGATGTATTCGCGCACCGCGAACGGCGAGTAGCAGCCCACCGTGTCGGGCGTAGACGGCCGCGTGCCGCCTGCCCTCAACCCCTCTCGATGGATCTCGGCGATGTACTCGACGTCGGCGCGGCTGCCGTCCTCGCCACCGAACTCGATCGACGTCGCGCCCTGCTCGCGGGCATATCGAATCGCGTCGCACATCATCCGCAGGTTGGCCGCGCGATAGAACCACACTGGGAGCTCGAGCCACTCGGACTCCGGAATGCCCTCACGATGGAGCAGCGTCTTGCCGAGCTTGTACTTCACGTGCAGGTCGGACGCCGAGGTGAAGATGAAGTAGGTGACCTCGTCCCGCTTGTATCCGAGCGAGTCGATCACTCGCATGGTGGCGTCGATGTCGCCCTGGGTCGAGCGCATCATGCAGACGACCTCGAGGTCTGGACGGATCTCCCCGCGCTTGCGGCCCTCGAGGACCAGCCTCGTGGTCTCGCGTTCGCTCTCCGACACGTACGGAAACCCGACATCCATGACGTGGACGCCGATGTCCGACAGCATCACCGCGAGCTCGTACTTGTCTTTCGGAGCGATCGCGACGCCTGGCATCTGCTCGCCGTCGCGAAGCGTGTCGTCGTAGACGCGAATCTTCTCCGCGGGCGGAAAGACGAGGTCGTGGGCGAAGCGCTTGGGGTCGCGAGCGAGCTCTTCGAGAGGCTCCTGGAGCTCTACGGGTTTCTCACCTCCCCGCCCCGCGGGGAGGTCGCGCCGAAGGCGCGGGTGGGGCGCCGGGTGGGGGGACCCATCCGCCATCAGGGTTGCAAAGCCGCTTGGCGCCGCTCGGCCAGGCGCTTGCGCACCCACGGCACGAGCCCGCCCATGTGCAGCAGCTCGTTCATGAACTTGGGGAACGCCTCCGAGCGGTACTCGTCGCCCTTCGTGAAGTTTCGGATCACTCCCTCTTCGAGGTCGACCTCAAGCTCATCGCCATCTTCGACGGCCTCGGCCGCCTGCGGCGATTGCAGGATGGGGTAGCCCATGTTGATCGCGTTGCGGAAGAAGATGCGCGCGTAGGAGTCGGCGATCACCAGCGAGATGCCGGCGCCGCGGATCGCCACCGGCGCGATCTCCCGCGACGAGCCGCAGCCGAAGTTCGAATCCGCAACGAGGATGTCGCCGGGCGCCACCTGCGAAGCCCAGGCCTCTCTGCCCGGCACACCTTCCATCGCATGTTTGCCGAGCTCCTTCTCGTCGAGGGAGTAGATGGCGTACTTGGCGGGGATGATCTGGTCGGTGTCGATGTTGGCGCCGAACTTCCACGCCCGCCCGCGGATCACTTTGGGAAGCGTCATCTGATGCCTGCGGGCATCTTCTTGAGCACCTCTCGCGGGTGGGTGATGACTCCCGTGACCGCGCTCGCCGCGGCGACCGCCGGGTTGGATAGATAGACCATCGCCTTCGGGTGGCCCATGCGGCCCGGAAAGTTCCGGTTGGTCGTGCTCAAGCACACCTCGCCCTCGCCCAGCACGCCCATGTGGCCGCCGAGGCAGGCGCCGCACGTCGCCGTCGTCCACGCCGCCCCGGCGGCAAGGAAAGTCCCGATCAGCCCTTCCCTCTCCGCCTGGATCGCGACCTGGTGCGACGACGGCGTGATGATCAGGCGGACGCCGTCTGCGACCTTGTGCCCTTCGAGCACCGCGGCAGCGCGGCGAAGGTCCGTGATGCGTGAGTTGGTGCACGAGCCGATGAACACCTGGTCGAGCCGCGTGCCGGCAACCTCGGACAGAGGCGCGTAGTTGTCAGGGGACATCGGCTTGGCGACACCCAGCTCGACCGCCGAGGCATCGAACTCGAAGACCTTCTCGTACTCCGCGTCGGGATCGGAAGAGACCGGCGTGTACGGCCGCTTCGCGCGACCGTCGAGGTACTCGCGCGTGACCTCATCGAACTCCAGGATCCCGTTCTTGGCGCCGGCCTCGATCGCCATGTTGGTGATGGTCAGCCGCGCCTCCATGTCGATGTGCTTGAGCGTCTCGCCCACGTGCTCCATCGCCTTGGATCGCGCGCCGTCGACTCCGATCTTGCCGATCACATAAAGGATGAGGTCCTTGGCCTCGACCCATTCCTGGAGGCGGCCGTGATAGACGAACTTCAGCGTCTCCGGGACGCGGAACCACAGCTCGCCAAGGGCCAGCACGCACGCGAGGTCGGTCGAGCCGATGCCGGTGGCGAAGTTGTTGAGTGCGCCGTACGTGCAGCTGTGCGAGTCGGCGCCGACGACGAGCTCGCCCGGGAGTACGAGCCCGTTCTCGGGCAGCACCGTGTGGCAGATGCCGCCCTGTCCGACCTCGAAGTACCACTTCACGCCCATCTGGTGCGAGAACTCGCGCGTGAGGCGGCCGAGCGTCGCGCTGGCCGCGTCCTTGGCGGGCTGGAAGTGATCCTGGGTCACCGCCACGCGGTCGGGGTCCCAGATCTTCTCGGCGCCCATCTGCTCGCGCATGATCTTGCCCGCGGGCGGGATGGTCAGGTCGTGGCCCATGGCGAAGTCGACCTTGGCGAGGATCAGATCGCCCGGGCGCACGCTGTCGCGGCCGCTCGCGCGAGCGAGGATCTTCTCCGTCATCGTCATGCCCATGTCAGTCGTTCAGCCTCTTCACGATCGCGTCGCCGGCCTGCGACGTCGACATCTCCCCGCCGATGTCGCGCGTGCACTCGCGGGCGCGTATGGCAGATTCGACCGCACCCTCGATCGCGTTGGCCATGTCAGAAGCACCCAGGTGTCTCACCATCATAGCCGCGCTCAAAATCGCCCCCACCGGGTTGACCAGCCCTTTGCCCGCGATGTCGGGCGCGGTGCCGTGTACGGGCTCGAACAGGCCCAGGCCGCTCGCGGGGTTGATGTTGGCCGAGGGCGCGACGCCCATTCCGCCCACCAGCTCGGCGGTGAGGTCCGAGAGGATGTCGCCGAAGAGGTTGCCCGTGACGATGACCTCGAACTGGGGCGGGTCCTTGACCAGCTGCATGGCGGCTGCGTCGACGTAGAGGTGTCGGGTCTTGATCTTCGGATGGCCGGCGGCAACCGCCTTCCATCGCTCCTGCCAGAGGGCGCCCGCGAACGTCATCGCGTTCGACTTGTCCACCATCACGACCTCGCGCTGGGCGATGTGAAAGGCGTGCTCGATGATCCGGGTCACACCCAGGTGCGTGTTGACGTCCTCCTGGATCGCAACCTCCTCTGGCGTGCCCTTCTTGAACCGCCCACCCATGCCGACGTAAAGGCCCTCGGTGTTCTCCCGAACGATCACCAGGTCGACATGGCGTCGGTCTTCGCGCCGCAGGGGCGAGAGACGGTCGTCGAAGAGCCTGGCCGGGCGCAGGTTGACGTAGAGGTCGAGCTCGAAGCGCAGCCGGAGGAGAACTCCGGCGAGGTAGCTCGAGTCGGGAAGCCGCGGGTCGCCGACCGCGCCGAACAGGATGGCGTCGGCCGCGGCAAGCTGTTTCCAGACGTCGTCGGGGATGGCGACGCCCGTGCGCAGGTAGGCGTCGGCATTGACGTCGAACTCTTCGAACTCGAGGTCCGCCCCGGCTGCGCGCAGGACCTTGATCGCCTCGGGCACGACCTCCTTCCCCGCTCCGTCGCAGGGCAGGACGGCGATGTGCTTCGGCACTAGGCCTGGGCCCCCTCACGAGCTTCCTGCTCGCGGAGCTTGTAGCGCTGGATCTTGCCGGTCACGGTCTTGGGCAGCTCGGCCACGAAATCGATCATGTGCGGGTACTGGTAGCGCTGCAACCTCGACTTGCAGTGCTCCTGAAGCTCGGCCACGAGCTCTTCGCCACCCGCGCCGCCCTTGGTGATGACGAAGGCCTTGATGCGGGTGAAGCCGTCGACCTCCACTCCAACCACAGCGCTCTCGGCCACCGACGCATGCTCGAGCAAGACGGACTCGATCTCGATCGGCGAGGCCCACAGCCCGCCCACCTTGATCATGTCGTCCGAGCGGCCCTCGTACCAGTAATAGCCGTCCGCATCGACCTTGTAGCGATCGCCGCTGAAGAACCATTCGCCGAGGACGGAATGCTTGGTCTTCTCGTGCTGGGCCCAGTAGAACGCAAGCGCGCTGTCGCCTTTGACGTAGAGGTCCCCAGCCTCGCCGGTGGGGGTCGGCTGCCCATGCTCATCGAGGATCTTCAGCTCGTAGCCCGGGACGGGCTTGCCGCTCGAGCCGGGCCGTACGTCATCGAGCCGGTTGGAGCAATAGATGTGAAGCATCTCCGTCGAGCCGACCCCGTCGAGGATCGTCAGCCCGAAGGCGTCTTTCCATCGTTTCCAGACTTCGGCCGGCAGGGATTCGGCGGCGGCGACGCAGTGGCGGATCGATGACAGGTCGCGGGTCTTGGCGCCCTCGAAGTTGAGGATCGCGTTGTAGAGCGTCGGCGCCGAGAAGAAGAGCGTCGGCCGGCGCTTCTCGATCGTTTCCAGCACGGTCGCGGGCGTGTGCCGGCCGGCGTGGAGGACGGTGGACGCGCCCACCCAGTAAGGGAAGGTGAGGTTGTTGCCGAAGCCGTATGCGTGGAAGAGGCCGGTCGTCGAGAACGTGGTGTCGGTCTCGTTGATTCCCAGCACCTGCTCGGCGTAGGTGACACACGTGTACGGGATGTCGTGCTGGAGGTGCACGACCGCCTTGGGCTTCCCCGTCGAGCCCGAGCTGTACAGCCAGAACGCCATGTCGTCCCTTCGTGTCGGCGCGGGGTCCACCTCTTTCTCGACCGCGATCTGGCCCGCGCGCAGGAGGAGTGGCGGCCTGGCGGCGCGGTCGACCGCCGCCGTCACCTTTTCCTCGGTCGTGCCGTCGACGACGACCACGCGGGCGAGCGAATCGTCGATGTAGTGGTCGTAGTCCTCCGAGCGCTGCAGCAGCGGATTGACCGGCACCGGCACCGCGCCGAGACGGATTGCGCCGAGGAAGGCGGCCACCCAACCCGGGCTGTCGAAGGCGATGATGAGGACCCGTTCCTCCCGGCGGACGCCGAGCTCGTCGAGCGTCCGCGCCGCCCCGCAGGAGAGCTGGAAGAGCTCGCGATAGGTGACGTTGCCGCCCGCCGAATGGATCGCCACCTTGTCGCCGCGGCCCGCGTCCAGGTTGCGGTCGAGGAGGTCGGTGGCGACGTTGTAGCGGTTGGGAAGCTCCAGCCCACCCATCTCAAGGAGAGTGTAGATACGGGGAAAGCCGTGAAGAGGGAGTTGGGGTGGGGCCCGGAGGCTGATCGGTGGTCAGCGGCCGGGGCGACCGCGAAATTTGTTAACTTGACACTACAAACAAATGTTCGTATAATCTCCTTATGACAGTGGGGTGTGGGGGTGCCGTGAGCGGGGCCGGCCTGCCTGAGCGCTTGACTTAGCTCGCGTTCGCCGCCGACATGATCAATCTCGAGTTCGCCAGGGTCGCCGCCGCGTTCGCTGAAACCGAGGAATACGACGAGCAGGGTTTCGACTCGCCTATCTCCTGGATCAAGGCCAACTGCCATCTGAGTGGCGGCGCTGCCGCTGATCGCGTCTGCGCCGGCGAGCAGCTCGAGCGCCTGGGCCAGAGCGTAGCCGCGCTGAACATGGGTGAGATCGGCTTTGCCCACTTCGCGCTGATCGCGCGCACCTCAGCCGCTGTCGGCGAACGCCTCGACGAGGCCAGGCTGCTGCGCCAGGCCCGCAAGCTCGGCGTGGCTCGCTTCCGCGAGGCCTGCTATCACGCCAGGCATGCGGCTGACCCACAGGGCTGTGCCAACGAAGAGGCCCAGGGCGTGGAGGCGAGAAGCCTGAGCATCTCCTCCAGCGACGACGGTATGGTCTTCATCAGCGGCATCCTCGACAAGGTCGGCGGTGCCGCGGTGCGGACTGCGCTCGAGCCATTGGCTCAGCGGGCGGGCAGGGCTGACGACCGCCTTCGCGACCGCCGCCTGGCTGACGCGCTCGTCGACCTCGCCATGCACGCGCTCGACAACGGCCTGGTACCGCAGCGGACGCATCTTCAGGTCACGACCTCGCTCGAAACTCTGCTCGGCCTTGGTGGCGCGCCGGCGGCCGAGATGGAGCTCTCGCTGCCGATCTCGGCCAGGGCGGTCGAGAGACTGGCGTGCGACTGCTCGGTGACACGTGTCTTGCTCGACTCGGACTCGATGGTGATCGACGTCGGGCGAGCGAAGCGCAAGATCTCGGGCCCAACCTACAAGGCGCTCAAGGTCCGGGACCAAGGCTGCGTGTGGCCGGGTTGCGACCGGCCGGCGAGCTGGACGTCAGGACACCATCTCGTGCACTGGATCCATGGCGGGCCGACGAACCTGCCCAACCTCGCCCTTCTCTGCTACAGGCATCACACGATGGTGCACGAGGGCGGCTGGCAGATCATTCGCTCCGATGACGGCCACATCCTGACCGTCCCGCCTGTTACTGCATTCCAGCGGCTACCGCGCGGACCGGATTAGCCTGAGCCCGTGACCGTCGAGCGCAGGTCGAAACGCTGGCCGACTGCCCGCCTCACCACCGTTGCCCGCCGCTTGATGAGTGCTTCTCCCCTCTGCGCCATCGCCACCGTGTCGCCACGCGCGCGGGCGTATATCAGCCATGTGTACTTCGCGTGGACCGATTCTTTCGACGTCTGCTGGATCTCCGATCCCGAGTCGCGGCATTCGCGGAACCTCGCCGGCAGCAGCTCAGCGGCAGTCACTATCTACGACTCCAGACAGACGTGGGGCCGCCCGGATCGCGGGATCCATCTGTTTGGTGTCGCAGCCGAGGTCGATGGCCGGCGCGCCAGGGAAGCCGAGCAGGCGTACGCAAAGCGATTCCCGAGCTATGACGGCCTGGACGACTCCCTTCGGGTATATCGCTTTCGGCCGCGCACGGTGCAGCTCTTCGATGAGCGCGCACTGGCCGGCGGCACGCTTGTCACGGCGAGAGTCACGCGAGATGGACTGAAGTGGCTCCGCACCGAGGTCTGGGCCTGAGCCCTACTGCCTGACGATCGCGGCCGCGCCTTTCCTCAGAACGTACTTCTGGATCTTCCCGGTCGCCGTCTTCGGCAGCTCCTGGACGAACGTCACGCTGTGCGGCGCCTTGAAGTGGGCCAGCCGGCTCCGGGTGTGCTCGATCAGCTCCGTCTCGGTTGCGGTCTCGCCAGGCTTCAGAACCACGTACGCGTGCGGCGCCTCTCCCCACTTCTCGTGAGGCAGGCCCACGATGGCCGCCTCCTGGACCGACGGGTGCCGCAGCAGGACGCCCTCGACCTCCACCGACGAGATGTTCTCTCCCCCGCTGATGATCACGTCCTTGATCCGGTCGCGGATCTCCACGTAGCCATCCGGGTGCATGACTGCCGCATCGCCCGTGTGAAACCAGCCGTCGCCCATCACCTTCTTGGTCGCCTCGGGGTCGTGGTAGTAGCCCTCCATGATCACGTTGCCCCGAAACACGATCTCGCCCAGGTCCTGCCCGTTCATGGCGACGTCCTTGCCCTCGTTGTCCACCACGCGCAGCTCGCCGGCGGTGATCAGCTCCACCCCCGTGCGCGCCTTGATGATCGCCCGGTCGGCCGGCGCCAGGCGGCGGTGCTCCGGGCGCGGTTCACAGATCGTGAGGAACGGGGACGTCTCCGTCAGCCCATAGACCTGCGTCACCTCCCAGCCGAACTCTCCCTCCATCCGCTCGATGGTGGCCGCGGCCGGCGGCGCACCCGCGGTGACCACGTTGACCCCGCCCGGAACTTCTCCTCGCACCGCGGCGGGAGCGTTGGCGAGGGCGATGAGGACGGTCGGCGCGGCGCACAGCCAGCGCACGTTCTCGGTGCGGATCAGGTCGAACACCTTCGCGGGTTCCACCTTGGGCAAGCAGATGTGCGTGCCGCCGACCGCGGTCACGATCCAGACGAATGTCCACCCGTTCGCGTGGAACATCGGGAGCGTCCAGAGATAGCGGTCGTCCACGCCGAGGTGCAGGTGGACGAGTGTGCCGACCACGTTCACCCAGGCGTTGCGGTGCGTGATCATCACGCCCTTCGGCTTGGCGGTCGTGCCGCTTGTGTAATTGAGGGAGAGCAGGTCGCTCTCGGCGATTTCAGGTCGTTTGAAATCCGTTCCCGCCCCGGCGAGCGAAGCCTCGTACTCGATCCATCCCTTCCGCCCGCCCGCGCTGCCCAGGGCGACGAAATGCTCCACTCCGTCGAGCCGGCCCCGAATGCTGTCGACCGCCTCCATGTAATCGGGGTCGACGCACAGGATCTTGGAGCCCGAATGGGTCGTTATGTAGACGAAGTCGTCAGGCGTCAGCCTGTAGTTGATCGGCACCAGCACGGCGCCGATCTGCGGCACCGCGTAGAACGACTCGAGCTGCTGGTGGGTGTTGGGCGCGATGTAGGCGACCCGGTCTCCTTTCTTCACCCCCATCCCCTGCAGCGCCGCCGACCAGTGATCGCACCGATCGAAGAGCTGCTCGTAGGTCATCCGCAGGCCGCCGTCGACCACCGCCTCGCGGTCCCCGTACAGCTTCCGCGCGCGGCGTGCGAACTCGAGTGGGGTCAGCGGGGTTTCCATGTCCTACCGATTATGAGTTGAGCATCAGCGCAAAGTCGGCGTTCCTGATGCCGCCGACGAATGCGCGATGTGCGCTCGGCTCCAGCTCGACCGCCCGTTCATAGACGAACGCGTAGACGTTGTCGAGGGTCCAGTCGCCGTAGCCCTGGATGCGTAGCCCATATCGAAGGTCCTGGTCGTTCTTGCCGCGCTCGAGCAGGTCGACGGCTCGCGCATAGATCGCCTTGAGGATCTCCACCTGCATCGACAGCTCCGCGATCGTCTTCGGGTCGCCCTCCGCCTCGACCAGCCCTTCGATCTGGGCATCGAGATCGGCGATCTCCTTCTGGTAGTCGTTCACCGTCACGACCCTCGAAACGAGTGTACCGCCGAACTAGTGGACCAGGTAGTTCGAGGCGACGGCGGCGGCGATGAGGATCGCGATGATGTTGACGACCTTGATCATGGGGTTGATGGCGGGACCCGCAGTGTCCTTGTTGGGGTCTCCGACCGTGTCGCCGGTGACCGCGGCCTTATGGGCTTCCGAGCCCTTGCCGCCGAGGTGGCCTTCCTCTATGTACTTCTTGGCGTTGTCCCAGGCCGCTCCGCCGCTGGTCATCATGATGGCCAGGAACAGGCCGGTGATGATGGCGCCGACGAGCATGCCACCGAGTGCTTTCGGGCCCAGGATGAAGCCGACGGCCAGCGGCGCCACCACCGGGATGATCCCGGGCAGGATCATCTCGCGCTGGGCGGCGGCGGTCACGATCCGCACCGCCGTGCCGTAGTCGGGCTTGGCCGTGCCCTCCATGATCCCCTTGATCTCGCGGAACTGGCGGCGGACCTCCTCGACCACGAGGCCACCGGCACGTCCGACGGCCAGCATCGCCAGCGAGCCGAACAGGAAGGGCAGGATGCCGCCGAAGAACAGGCCCACGATCACGAGCGGGTCGGATAACTGGAACGTCGTCGAGTGGCCCGATCTAGCAAGCTCCTGTGTGTAGGACGAGAAGAGCACAAGGGCAGCGAGGCCGGCAGAGCCGATCGCATAGCCCTTGGTCACAGCCTTGGTCGTGTTGCCCACGGCGTCCAACGGATCCGTCACACCCCGTACCTCGTCGGGCAGGTGCGCCATCTCGGCGATACCGCCTGCGTTGTCCGTGATCGGGCCATACGAGTCGATGGCGACGATGATCCCGGTCATCGAGAGCATCGCCACCGCCGCGATCGCGATGCCGTAAAGCCCCGCGATGTTGTAGCTGACCAGGATGCCGATGCCGATCACGGTCACGGGCAGCGCGGTCGACATCATCCCGATCGCCTGGCCCGCGATGATGTTGGTCGCGTGGCCGGTTACGGAGGCCTTCGCGATGAGGTGCACCGGCCAGTAAGCGGTCTCCGTGAAGAACTCGGTGATGGCGACGATCAGGACGGTGATGATCACACCGACAAGACCGGCAAAAAACAGGTTGTTGGGATCGCTGACGCCGCCGCCCGCCTGCAGGTAGCCGTTGACCCGCATGTACTGAGTCACGAAATAGAAGCCGACGATGGCGATCGCCACCGCCACCAACAGGCCCGCGTAGAGCGCGCCCATGATCCAGCGCGGGTTGAAGACTCGCACGAAGAACGTCCCGACGATCGAGCCCACCACGCTCACCGCTCCCAGCAGCAGCGGATAGATCACCCATGCGATCTGGCCCTTGAAGAGCAGCGAGGCCAGCAGCATGGCCGCGATCATCGTCACGGCGTAGGTCTCGAACAGGTCGGCGGCCATGCCTGCGCAGTCGCCGACGTTGTCGCCCACGTTGTCGGCGATGACCGCCGGGTTGCGCGGGTCGTCCTCGGGGATGCCGGCCTCAACCTTGCCGACGAGGTCCGCGCCCACGTCGGCGGCCTTCGTGTAGATGCCGCCCCCCAGCCGGGCGAAGACCGACACGAGGCTCGCGCCGAAAGCCAGGCCGACCAGCGCGTCGGGGTCCTTGAAGATGTAGTACGCGGCGGAAACACCGAGAAGCCCAAGGCCCACGACCATGAAGCCCGTCACCGCGCCGCCGCGGAAGGCCACCTGCAGCGCCTTGTTCAGGCCGCCGCGCGCCGCCTCGGCCGTGCGCACGTTCGCCCGCACCGCGATGTTCATGCCCACGTACCCGGCCGCGGCCGAGAGGACCGCGCCGACGATATAGAGGGCCGCGGTCGTCCAGTTGATCGCCAGGCCGATGACGATCGCGATGAGCACGCCGATGATAGCGATGACCGTGTACTGGCGGTTCAGGTAGGCGGACGCACCCTCCTGGATGGCGGCTGCGATCTCTTGCATGCGCGCGTTGCCGGTGGGCAGGCGCAGGACGAGGAGAATCAGCACGACCGCGAAAAGCACCGCGGCCAAGCCCCCGGCCACCCCGAACAGAACTAAGTTGGGATCCACCTACCCCTCCACGGTTGAGAAACGGAAAAGAAGCCGCGCGGAGCGAAAGGGTATACGAACGATCAACTGAACACGCGGCGGCGCCACCAGGTCATCACTCCGCCGAACACCATGATGCCGGGCATGAGCACGCCGGTGATGAAGATCAGGGTGCTCTGGTCCTGCTGCGTCAGGGGCAGCGGCATGGCGCGGCTCGGCTTGGCCGGGACGGAGATCAGCGAGTCCTGCTCGGCCAGCCACTGGAACGAAGCCAGCACGAGTTCGAGGTTGGCGTCGAGAAGGGTGCGGTTCTCGGCAAATCCGGCCGTGCCCACGATCACGATGCGGGTCCGCTTGGCGCCGGCGGGTTGCTCGAGCGTCTCCATGATCGTGAACGGTCCCGACACGTCCTCTGCCTTACGCCCCAGCTCCGCCACCGGACGGGGCTGCGCGATGGCGTAGGAGGTGGCCGAGGTCGTGGCGATGCGGGTCGCGCTCACGCCGGCACCCGGCGTGCCCGTGATCGCGGTGGTGAGTGGAAAGAACGAAGCCACGCCCTGGATGTCCCTCGTGATCGGAGAGCTCCCGTATTCGCTGACAGCCAGGACCGTCGGGTCGCCGCTTGCGTGGCGTGAGGGGTTTGTCTCGATGACCAGGCCTCCGGAGAAACCCACGCCGTACGGCTTGAGCGCCGAGTTGAGCGCTTGCGTGCTCCTGGCATCCTTCGCCCATGGTTCGTCGGCGACCAGGAGCTTGCCGCCGGCCGCCAGGTAATCGTCGACCGCCTTCACGCTCTGGGCCGGCAGCGGGACGGTCGGGTCGACGATCGCGAGCTCATCGCAGTCGTTCGGGATGGCCGTCACCTGCGAGATGAGCACGTCTCGAGTCGAGAAGCTGTTATGGCCCAGGATGTCGGCGACGCTCGAGTACCCCGCGCTGGTGTTGACGTCCTTCAACCCCCGCTCGCCGTCGCCGATCGCCCAGCAGACAAGAGGCACGCGATCCGACTCCAGCGTGACGAGGGCGGCGGTGAAGTCGACCTCCCCCTGCGAACCAGGCGTGAGCAGCTCGGACTTTCCCCTGTAGTCCAGGACGACCGTGTTCGGCGCCTTGATCGCGTACCGCTTCACGTCGACGCTGTCGGCGTCCACGTCCGCACGGCGGTACTTCACGTGCGAGCTCTGGGCCGCGTACAGGCTGACGAGAGCTTCCGCCTCGGTCTGGCCGTTGCCCGCACCCGCGCGAAACAACCCGATCACCTGGAGATCGGAGGTGAGCCTGTGGGCGGCGAGCACCGACTGCGGCGCCAGCGTGTTGAGCCCGCCACGGGTGAGGTCCACCGCCTGCGTGGACTTCGAGGCCAGCACGTTGGCCCCCACCAGGAGGGCCAGCACGACCACGGTGACCGCCGCGCCCAGCCCGCCGGCGCGCGCGCGCCGCGCCCATCGGTTCACCGCCATCGCCGCGACTCGAGCACCCGAGTGGTGAGGAAGAGGGCTCCGACCGCAAGGCTGAGGAAATAGACCGTGTCGCGCAGCGTCACCTGACCGAGGCTGAACGACTGGTAGCGGTAGTAGCCGGCGACGTAGTCGAAGAACAGGCTCAGCGGCGGCGCGGTGAAGAACCCGAGCAGGAACGCCGTGTACCAGATCGCCAGCAGCGCGACGAGAGAGATGACGTAGGCGATGATCTGGTTCTTCGTCAGGCTCGACGCCAGGACGCCGATCGCGATCGCGGCCGCGCCGACGAGCAGCATGCCCGCGTAGGTCGCACCGATGAGGCCGAGGTCGAGGTCGCCAACCTGGATGGAGATGCCGGCCACCGAAAGCGTCGTCTTGTCCGGCAAATAGATGGCGAGCAGCACCACGTACACCAGCGTCGTGGCCACGAGCAGCACGTAGAAGGCGAAGGCCCCTAGCCACTTCCCCACCGTGAGCTCCCAATCGCGCACGGGCGAGGTCAGCAGCAGCTCGAGAGTCCCCTGGCTTCGCTCTTCGGCGATGAGGCGCATGGTCAGCACGGGAACGAGGATCAGGGTCATGAAGCCGGTGATGACGCCGAAGACGCCGTCCATGGTCGCCTGCTGGCCGGCGAGCACGGTGCCGATGAACCCGAAGCCGGAGACCAGGAATGTAAAGGCACCCGCTACGACCCAGCCGACCGGCGAGACGAACAGCGCGACCAGCTCCCGGCGGGCGATCGCACCGACGTTGAGGAGCCCCGTCCGCCACACCAACGCGTGGACGGCGTCGGCGGCGCCCGGCTCGGCAGCCTCGACGGGAGCGGCCTCGCGCACGGTTCTCGCGCGCGGCGCCGGTTTCGCTGCCGCTGGGCGGACCGGGCGAGCGGCCGGCAGCGTCGCCGTCTTGACCGGAACCCCCCGGCGCTGGGCGACGTGCTTGCGCACCTTGGCGCGGGCTCGCCTTCGCGAGGACTTGCTCACTCCTCGTCCGCCTCCGTCGCGTCCTCGGTAAGGCTGAGAAACACCTCTTCGAGGGTCAGCTTGCGGGCCTGCACCTCGCGCACCCCGAAGCCGGCCTCGACCGCGAGTCGTGTGAGCTCCTCGCGAAGGCCCGGGGTCGTGCCGCTCACGATCGCCCGCCACAGCCCCTCACCCTCGGAGCTGACCGCGACCTCGTCGACTCCTTCGACCGCGCGCAGCCTGGCGTCGATCTCCTCAGCACCCGCCTCGCCGCGGAGCAGCATCTCGATCTCCTGGCCGTGCTCCCGGCCAAAGCGCTCGGTGAGCCGCCGCGGCGTGTCGTCGGCGACGAGCCGCCCCTGGTTGATGATCAGGACCCGCTCGCAGATCGCCGCCACCTCGGGCAGGATGTGGCTCGACAGGATCACCGTGTGCTGGCGGCCGACCTCCTTGATGAGGTTTCGGGTCTCGCGCGTCTGGGCCGGGTCGAGACCGGCCGTCGGCTCATCGAGGATCAGGACCTTGGGGTCGTGGACGATCGCCTGCGCGAGGCCGACGCGCTGGCGCAAGCCTTTCGACAGCCTGCCGATGATCTCGGAACGACGCTCCTCCAGGCCGCTGATGGTCATCGCATGATCGACCTGGGGCCGGCGCCTCGACGGCGTGACGCCGCGCAGCCGGCACATCAGGTCGAGAAACCCGGCCACGCGCATCTCGTTGTAGAGGGGCGTCGTCTCCGGCAGGTAGCCGATGCGCCTGCGCACGTCGAGCGAGCGGCTGATGACGTCATAGCCGTCGATGCTCGCCTTGCCCGCCGACATGCCGAGGAAGCCGGCGAGGATCCGCATGGTGGTCGACTTGCCCGCGCCGTTGGGACCGAGGAACCCGAGCACCTGGCCCTTCGGCACCGAGAAGGTCACGTCCTGGATCGCAGGGCGCTCGCCGTAGAATTTGGTAAGCCCCTGGACCTCGATCAACGCCCTGGCATTGTGCCTCAGTAAGTCAGATCGAAGGGTTCGAGACCGCCGCTCGCCGGCGACCAATCGGCGCGCACTTCCGCCACCCGCGCCTGGCTGGGCCCGCGGCGCGCGACCTCGAGCAGCCGTTCCAGGTCCTGCCTCGGACCTTCGGCGACGAACTCGACCGCACCGTCGTCGCGATTCCGCACCCAACCTCGCAGGCCAAGCCGCTGCGCCTCTCGCATGAGGAAGTAGCGAAAGCCGACCCCCTGCACATCGCCACGGACCACGCCGTGCAAGCGCTCCACTCTCGTGAGGTTATATGTTGCCCGCGTGGCGACCTCGTCGATAGTCGCGATCGGTGACGAGCTGGTCGGTGGGTTCACCCTCGACTCCAACTCGCACTGGCTTGCGGAGCGCCTCCGGCTTCTCGGTTACCCGGTCAAGCGTATGACCGCCGTCCGCGACCGCCCGCAAGAGATAGTCGATCAGCTCAGGCGCGAGCTGGGGGATCCGGTGCTCACCGACGTGTTCGTGAGCGGAGGCCTGGGCCCAACCCCCGACGACCGCACGTTCGCATCGGTGGCCGAGGCGCTTGGCCGCGAGCTCGTGATCTGGGAGGAGACCCGCGCCCGCATCGAGCGCCGCGTGCGCCACATGCACGAGGCCGGGCTGCTCGAGTCGCCCGAGGTCACGGAAGGGAACCTGCGCATGGCACGCATACCCTCGGCCCCCATGCACGTGTTCAAGAACAAGCGCGGCATGGCGCCCGGCGTCGTCTACGAGGCCCAGGGCAAGCGCATCTTCATCTTGCCCGGCGTGCCCATGGAGCTGAAGGGCATATTCACCGAGGAGCTCGAGCCGCAGTTTCTCTCGGACGGCTCGGCCGCCGTCGTGCGCGAGCTGCGCTTCATGTTTGCGGTTGAAGCGCGCTTCTACCCGCTCATGCGAGAGCTCGAGGAGAAGTTCCCGGACGTCTCGGTCGGCTCATACCCGAACTTCGAGACCAAGGAGCTGGTCATCCGGTGTATTGGATCCGACCCCAAACGTGTGGACGAGGCGATAGAGACGATAAGGAGGAGAGCTCCCGTATGACACACCGATTGATCTGCGTGCCCGGCAGCGTGGCGCCGGCCGCTCAGAGATACCGGCCTCTGGTCGAGGCGGTCGGCGGCGTGGCTGAAGCGCACTTGAAGGACCTGGAGGTCTATCGCGACTCGGCGCCCCCCGCGGATTATTCGATCGAGGACGAGGTGGAGGCGATCGACCGCTTCGCGGACGCCAGGGGCCTCGACCGGTTCCATCTCGTCGGCTACTCCGGCGGCGGATTCGTCGCGCTGGCCTACGCCGGCACGCGGCCTGGGCGCGTGATCAGTCTCGGTCTCTTCGAGCCGGCCCGGATCCCCGGCGACCTGACGGACGAAGAGCGCGCGTTCTTCGCAGCTTTAGAGGCGAAGCTGAGCGGCCTGCAGGGTCCCGAGTTCATGGCCGCCTTTGTCCAGGAGCAGGTCAAGCCCGGCGTCCAGGTGCCGCCGCCGCCCACCTCGGCATCGCCTGAGATGCAGAAGCGCCCGGCGGGGATCGCGGCCCTCATCCGCGCGTTCGGCGAATACCGCTTCGACCGTGACCTGCTGCGCGCATGCCCCTTCCCCGTCTACTACGCCTACGGCGACCTCTCGCATGAGGAGCAGGCCATGAAAGCCGGCATCCTGGCCCGGCTCTTCACCGACATCCGGGTGCAGCGGTTCGCCGGCATCCACCATTTCGTGCCGCCAGAGCAGATCTATACGGCGGACCAGGTCGAGTCGCTGCTCGATCTATGGCGGCGCGGTGAGGCCGGTTCAGCTCCTCAGCTTTCGCTCTAGCAGCGAGCGTTCGGCGGGGTTCTGGCACAGCTCCAGGGCGCGCTGCCGAGCCTCGCGGGCCAGCGCCCGCTCGCCGAGCTGGTCCAGCAGCTCGGCGCGGGTGGAGTGGAACAGGTGGTAGCCGCCCAGGGCGATGGCGAGGTCGTTGACCTCGCCCAGCGCCATCTGCGGCCCCGCGAACTGGCCGAGAGCGACCGCGCGGTTGAGGCGGACCACCGGGCTGTCCGCCATGCGCACCAGGGCGTCGTAAAGCAGGACGATCTGGTGCCAATCCGTCTCCTGCCACGACCGCGCCTCGGAATGCAGCGCCGCGATGGCGGCCTGGACCTGGTACGGCCCGGTCGACTTCATCGCCCCGGCGCGGTCCAGCAGCGCGATGGCGTCCGCGATCGAGGCGTGGTCCCACAGGCCCCGATCCTGGTCGGGCAGGAGAACGATCTCACCGGCGGCGTCGAAGCGAGCCGCCGACCGCGCCAGGTTCAGCTTCATCAAGGCGAGCAGCCCGAGCACCTCGGGCTGGTCGGGCATGAGCGTCCCCACCAGCCCCGTCAACCAGAGCGCGTCGTCGGCCAGGTCGCGGCGCATGGCGACCTCCGCGCCGCGGCTGAGGTAGCCCTCGTTGAACATCAGGTACAGAACCGAAAGGACCCCGTCGAGCCGGCCGGCCAGCTCGTCTCCCTCCGGCACGCGGTAGGGGATGCCGGCCTCGACGATCTTGCGCTTGGCGCGCACGATGCGCTGCGCCACGGTCGCCTCCGCAACCAGGAACGCACTCGCAATTTCCGGGGTCGTGAACCCCACGACGGCGCGCAGGGTGAGCGCCACCTGCGCCTCCGGCGACAGCGCCGGGTGGCAGCACGTGAATATCAGCCGGAGGCGGTCGTCGGCCTCGGCCGGCTCAGGCGCCAAGACAGACCGCTCCAGCAATGCGAGCTTCTCGCGATATCTCTTGTCCCGGCGCAGGATGTCGATGGCACGCCGCCGGGCCGCGGTCATCAACCACGCCCCGGGTTTGTCCGGGATGCCCTGTTCCGGCCATTTCTGCAGCGCCGCCACCAGGCTGTCCTGGACCACCTCCTCGGCCAGCTCGAAGTCGCCCAGCATCCGGACGAGCGCCGCGGTCAGCCGTCCCGCTTCCTCTCGGAAGACGGCGGCGACCGCGGCGTCGGTGGCGGTGTGCGTGCTCGTCAGTCGTTCGAGTGGTCGACCACGGGCCGCACCTCGACGATCCCGCCGCCAGGCCACGTCTTGGCCAGCGCCAGCGCCTCGTCGAGATCCTTCACATCGACGATCGCGAAGCCGCCGATGATCTCCTTGGCCTCGATGAACGGCCCATCCGTCACGATCGCCTTGCCGTTCTTGATGCGGACAGTCGTCGAGCTGCTGGGGCCTTTCAGCTCCGCGCCGCCGACGATCCGCCCAGCCTTGCTGTGCTCGTCGAACCACTTGTTGACGTGCTCGTAGGCGGCGGCAAGCTGGTCCTTGGGCAATTTCTCCCAGGCCTCCTGGTCTTCAACGCTCCCCGCGAACATGAGGACGTACTTCATTCCGATTCTCCAGTTGGGCGGTCTGTGGACGCCGCTTCACCAATACGACGAGCGAGCCACGTCCGGATCGACAGGCTCAGGAGGCCGCCTGCAGGACGACCGCGGTTCCGTAGCACAGCACCTCCGTGGCGCCGGGCGCAACCTCCGTCGCGTCGTACCTCACGCCGATGACGCCGTTGGCGCCAAGGGCCGCGGCGTGCTGGAGCATGATGCGGAACGCATCCTCCCGAGCGTGCTCGCACATCTCGGTGTAGAGGGTGATGTTGCCCCCGAACAATCGCTGCAGGCCGGCGCCGACGTTGCCCACCACGCTTCGCGACCGCACGATGATGCCGCGCACGAGCCCGAGGTTGCGCACGATCCGCGAGCCCTCGACCGTGAAGGCGGTCGTCACCCATTCTCGATGGACCTCGGGCGCGGCTTGCGCTGGATACATGGCCATCTCCCTACCTCCCCGTGAATTCAGGTTCCTGCTTCGACAGGAAGCTCATGATCCCGATCGCCGCGTCATCGCTCAGGGCGGCGCGCGCGAAGTTGCGAGCCTCGATCTCGAGTGCCTCGTCGAGCGGCAGGTCGTAGCCGCGCCGCACGGCGTCCTTGATCATCGCGATCGCGAAGGTGGCCGCCTTGGCGAGCCTGCCGGCGAGCTGGTCGACCGCCCCCGCAAAATCAGCGGGCGCCACCGCCTGGTCCACCCAGCCCACCGCCTCCGCCTCCTTCGCCGTCAGGCGGGTCGATTCGACGATGTACCGGAGCGCGCGCGCCTTGCCGATCAGCCGCGGCAGCCGCTGCGTGCCGCCGGCGCCGGGGATGATGCCGAGCGACGACTCCACCTGCCCGATCTTCGAGCGCCCGTCCTCGACCATGACCCTGAAGTCGCAGCACAGCGCGAGCTCGCTGCCTCCGCCCTGGGCATGGCCGTTGATGGCCGCGATCACCGGCTTGGGGCAGCGTTCGATCGAGTTGTAGTGCGAGTTCATCTGCTTCATGACGGCCGCGATCTGATCGGCCGCGCCAGGCGAGCTGCGGTCGATGGTTCCGAGCTGCGTCAGATCGGCGCCCACGCTGAAGTACTTCTCGTATTCGGACGCGAGTATGACGACGCGAATGTCGGAATCCTCACCGAGCTCCGTGAACGCGACCCCCAGCTCCTCCATGAGATCGGCGGCGATGGAGTTGAGGCCCTTGCGATGCATGACGACACGGGCGATGGCTCCGTCGCGTTTGACGTCGACGCAGTCCCCCATCAGGCCGTGAACAGGGGAATGCCCCCCGCGACCTCGACCACGGCGCCGGTGATATAGCCTGCCTCGTTCGAGCAGAGGAACGCGATCGTGTTCGCGATGTCCTCGGGTTGCCCGAAGCGCTTGAACACGGTGCGCGCCCTGAACCGCTCGTACATCGGGTTGGTCTGGGCGGCGGCCTTGCCCGCCTCGCTCTCGATGATGCCCGGCGCGATGGCGTTGGCGGTGATGTTGTGCCGCCCTCCTTCCAGCGCAGCCGTCTTGGCGAGCCCGATCAGGCCGGCCTTGGTCGCGGAGTAGCTCGCCTGCCCGAAGCCGCCCAGCGTCCCCGCCACCGAGGACATGAAGATGATCCGCCCCCACTTGTTCTCGACCAGGTACGGCCACGCCTCCTTGGTGCAGTTGAACGCGCCGGTGAGGTTGACTTTCACGTCACGGTCCCACAGCTCATAGGACTGGTTGGGGATCTGGGCGGTGTGGTCGAGCGTGGCCGCGTTGTTGATGAGGATGTCGATCTTCCCGAACTCCTCCCTCACCTTCTTGAACACGTCGCGGACCTGCTCGCGGTTCGTGACGTCCATCTTGATCGCGCGGGCGCGGCGGCCCATCTTGCGGATCTCTTCCGCCGTCGCGTTCGAGTGCACCCAGCCCTGTGACACCGCCACCTGGGCGAGCACGCTGCCGGCGGCGTCGGCGGTCTTCTGCAGGTCCGGGTCGTCCTCGACCAGGATGTCGGTGATGACCACGTCGGCACCGGCGGCGGCGAGCGTCAGCGCATCCTGGCGGCCGAGGCCGCGCGAGGCGCCGGTGACGATTGCAACCCTTCCCGTGAGATCGAACATCTACTACCCCCTGATGCTGATGGCGCTGCGCTGACCCGCGAGCGCGCGTGATATGACCAGCCTCTGGATCTCGGCCGTCCCCTCCCAGATCTGGTAGATCTTCGCGTCGCGAAACCATTTCTCGACCGGGTATTCCTTGATGTACCCGTAGCCGCCGAGGACCTGGATGGCGTCCGTCGTGACCTCCATCGCCACGTCCCCGGCAAAACACTTCGCCATGGATCCTTCGGCGCGCGCGAAGGCGCGACCCTGCGTCGCCATCCATCCCGCGCGCCAGGTGAGGAGCCGAGCGGCGTCGATCTTCATCGCCATGTCCGCGAGCTTGAAGCCGATCGCCTCGTGCTGCCATATGGGCTTGCCGAACTGCTTGCGGTCCTGCGCGTAATCGAGAGCGAACTCGAATGCCGCGCGCGCGATGCCGAGAGCGCCGGCGGCGATGGTGGGACGAGTTGCCTCCAGGGTCATGAGCGCGCCGAGCGCGCCGGGACCTGCGTTGTCCGCGTCGGGCTCGCCGCCAAGCCGGTGGTCGAGCGGCAGATGGCAATCCTCGAGAATGACCTGCGCCGTGTGGCTCGCGCGCACGCCGAGCTTCTGCTCCTTGCGGCCCATCTTCAAGCCGGGCGTGCCCTTGGGCACGAGGAATGACGCGATGCCGGCCGGTCCCTTCGAGGGATCGGTGTTCGCGTAGATGACGTGGTAGTCGGCGATGCCGCCGTTCGTGCAGAACTGCTTGGTGCCGTTGAGCACGTAGCCGTCGGACACGCGCGTGGCACGCGTCTTCATCGACAGCGCGTCCGATCCTGAGTCCGGCTCGGTCAGGCCCAGGCCGCCCAGCACCAACTTTTCGGGGTTCGTGAACTCGGGCAGCCAGCGTTTCTTCTGCTCCTCGGTGCCGCTCGCGCGGATGCCCGCCATCGCGAGCCCCATCGATTGGATGCAGATGGCGATGCCGGCGCATCCCCAGTGCAGCTCTTCGGTGAGCATCAGGTCGGTCAGGAAGTCGAGGCCCTGGCCGCCGTACTCCTCGGGCAGGAATGCGGCCGGCGTCAGGCCGAGCCTGTGCGCCTTCTTGACGACGTCATAGGGAAACTCCTCGGTCTCGTCATGGTGCGACGCGATGGGCCGGATCTCGTTGACCGCGAAGTCGTGCGCGAGCTCGCGGATCGCCTCCTGTTCTTCGGTAAGCGAGAAATCCAGCGGCAATGCGCAGCTAAAGGTACTCGGCCGTGGCTTTCGTCAGGACCGGCTCGCCGCGCTGGTTGGTGGCGCTCAAGGCGAGCTTTCCGGGGCCGGCGTCCTCGGCGGCAAACCTCACCGTGTCCCCGGGCTCGACCATGCCCGCGAACCTGCAGTAGAGCCGCCGCAAGCGCCCGCCGCCGCCGGCGGCCTCGGAGGCGACGACGCCAAGGATGCCCATCTGGAGCATGCCGTGCGCGATGACCCCCGGCAGGCCGACCCTGCGGGCGAAGTCGCCATCCAGGTGAATCGGGTTGTGGTCGCCGGAGGCTTCGGCGTAAGCGGCGATCTGTTCGGTGGTGAACGTGACCGCCCGCTCGGCTCGACTCATGACCTGATCACGAACAGGGCGCGCGACCGGCAGATGCCCTCCCCGTCCGCGCTCTTCGTCTGGGTCTCGAACGTGATGAAGCGCATGCCCCGGCGGCTGATGTCGGTGACGACGCGCCCCTGGGAAACCACCGTCTGGCCGATGGCGGGATGCCGCTCCCACTCGAACTCCTGGTCCGCGTGCAGCAGGTGGGCGAAGTCGATCGCGGCCTCGGCATCGCCGAAGAGCTGTGGCGCGGTGGCGCCGAGAGAGTAGACGGCGGCGAACGTGGGCGGCACACCGTCGTCCGCATCGGCGCCGATGGCCCGCGCGAAGGCCGCGACGCCATCGGGCTCGATCACCGAGGTGACCGGCGCGTAGGTTTTCCCTTCGACTCCCACGAGCCCACTCAGACGCGCGAGGGACGGAAGCGCTCGAACGCCCGGCGCAGCAGGAGCGGCCGGAGCGCCGACCATGCCTCCATCACCGCGGCTCGCGCGGAACGCGCCACCTCGGGCGGCGCGTACGCGGCGACGACGAAACCGTTGATCAGCGAGCGCATGGGTTCCGAGGCCTCCGGGAACGCTCCGGCCAGGCGCCGGCCGAGCTCGAAAGGCGTCTCCCCCGGCTGCCCTTGCGTGCCCGCTATGCGGGCCAGCACAAGGGTGCGGCGCCACACCCCCATCACCGTGCGCGGGCGCAGGTATCGCGCCACGGCCGCAAAAAGCATCAGCAGCAGCGCGAGCACGACCCCGACAATCTTCGTCAGCGTGTTCGCGTCGGGGATGCGCAGAAACGAGGTTGGCCCGCCACTCTGCTCCTGCTGCGTAACGTTGGTGCCGCCGCTCTCGGGGCGCCCACCGGGCACGCCGGTCGCGCCCGTTCCGGCGCCGCCAGGGGTGTCGCACAGCAGGTCGCGCAGGCAGAGGTTGGTGCCGGCCGCGCCTCGGGGAACCGGGTAGTAGACGTTGTCGTGCGTGGGCTCGAACTCGATCCAGCCGTATGTCGGAAAGTACACCTCGACCCACGTGTGAGCGTCGTCGCTGCGGACGACATAGCTGTTGATGGTGGTGTCATAGGTGCCCGGCCCGAAACCGTTGACCAGCCTGGTCGGGATGCCAAGCGACCGGAGCATGTCCCCCATCGCCGTGGCGAAGAACTCGCAGTAGCCCTTATGGGAGTTGAAGAGGAAGTAGGCCAGCGGATCCGTGCCCGCGGGAGCACGGGGCGGGTCGAGGGTGTAGGTGAAGGTCTCGCCGCGGAGGTAAGTCTCGATGGCCACGGCCGCGTCGTACGGGGTCTGGGCGCCGGCCTGCTGTATGACCTGGAGCGCGAGCTGGTGGATCCGCTGGATGACGTCGGGCCTGCGGTAGCTGTTGGCGGGCAGGCCCCTGTACGCGGACACCCAGTCCGGGTAGGTGGTCCCGGCCGCCTGCAGGTCCACGTCTGTGGCAGTCGAGTATTCGACCGTGACGTCGTAGCCGCCGCGCGAGGTGGGAGGCGTCACGCTGGAGAGCCGGTCGATGTTCATCAGGCTTCCCGTTGCCGTCGGAGGCGGCGAGAGCGACTCGGTTGCCCCCGCGTCGCGATTGACGCGATACAGCCGGCCAGGATAGAAGAGGATGTCGCTGTACCCGCTGGGCGGCGAGTACATCTTGATGTTGAAGCCGGCGACCGCCAGCTTCGCGTAGTCCTCGCCGAACTGGGGCACCTCCCCTTTCTTCAGCGGCTCGTTGAACTGGCCTTTGTCCGGGTACCGCCACGCCCCTGCGGACAGCAGCGAGTCGTCGACCCCACGGAAGTAGTGCGGGCCGAAGTAGTCGCCGGTGACGGTGTATGTGAAGACGATGGCGCGAGTCCGCTTGAGCGAGCTGTTGAGCAAGACATCGGCCGAGAACCCGGTCGTCCCCGCGCCGATCCCGCCGGTTCCCGACTGGCCCGGATGGCTCAGCGTCTGCAGAAGCTGCGCCCAGCTGCTGAAGGCGTTGGACTCCATGTCGACCGTGCGGTCGACCGTCGACAGGGGCGGCAGCATGATCGCCAGGACGATGAGCGCCGCCATCGCCACGAGCCCGCTCTCCCAGAAATCCCAGCGGGCGTCGCCCGTCAGCTTCACGTGCGCATTCGAGGCGTTGTCTATCGACCCGGTGTAGTTGGACCAGAGCAGCAGCGCGAGCGTCAACACGAGCACGGCGAGCACGTACCCGTTCTGGTCGCGTGGAAAGTTGAGGAGGTTGGTGGCGAATGCGGCCGCGCCAGGCACCAGCCCGAGCAGCGGCCGCCTCCAGCGCAGCACGCACCACGCGAGCCAGCCACCTGTCACCCACATCAGCCAGGAGATGAGATAGAGGTCGAATGCGGAATCTGTGATCGCGCTGCCATCGAGCAGGCGGCCCCACCACGCGGATACGACGCTCAGGCCGACGACGTCCGTGGGATGCGCCGCATGCAGGGCCGGCCAAGCGGCAAAGCCGGCGACGAGGGGGCCGATCACCATGCCGATGGCGACGCCCGCGACCGAAGGAATCGGCGTGAGGGCGAGGACGCCCAGGCAGATCGCGCCCAGGACCGCAACGAGCGTCACCACCTCGATGCCACCCACCCACTGAGCCGTGACGGTCGACTTCGAGACCGCCAGGGTCAGCAGGAAGACGAGGAACGACGTCCAGACCACGCCGCCGGGCAGCGACTCGCGCGTGCGCTGGACCATCCGCAGGGGATGGCTAAGCGATGCGGATTGCATCTCGGGTCCTCATCAGGCGTGCGAAGTCATCACCCTTTCGCACCACATAGAGATCGACATCCTGCCCCAGGTCGAAGCTCGGGTTCTGGTCCGGGCCGCCGAAGCTGGCGACGTCGAGGTAGAAGACGATCAGCGTCGAGCGGCGCCCGCGAACAGCCTGCAGCAGCCGGACCCAGGCCTCGTCGGCGCTCGGGGTGATGACTGCGATCGCTCGGCGCGGCAACCTACGGATGCGATCCCACGCCAGTGTTTTCGTCAGCGATGTGCGGCCGTCGGCGGTCGCCACCGCAAGGTAGTCGAGGATGATGCGGTCCTGCCGCGCGGCGCGATGGGGCTCGAGGATCGTGCCCTTGGAGTCGTTTGCGATCAGCCCCACCTGGCGGCCGCGACTGTGGACCTGGGCGGCCATCGATGCGGCGAGGCTCACCGCGTATTCGACGGTGGACTCCTCGCCTTCGCCGTAATGGACGTTGTGGTCGAGGTCGAGCAGGATCCAGAGGTCTGTCGTCAGCGGCTGTTCGAATGTCTTGGACATGAGGCGTTGATGGCGCATCGAAAGCGGCCAGTGGATGCGGCCGAAGCTGTCACCAGGCGTGTAGTCGCGAACGCCGCCGGTCTCCGGCGGGTAGTCGGCCCACGCGCCCAGGCTCTGCGAGCTGCCGACCTGCTGCGCGCTGGGCGTCATGAGGTCGGGGATCGGCCGCACCCTCGGGTAGACCAGCACCGTCGTGCGGTTGCCCATCCTCAGCTCCTGCTTGAACAGTCCGAACGGTTCCCGCACGCTGACCAGGGTCGGCCCGAAGGACATCCAGCCGCGGCGCCGGTAGACGCCTCGCGACTTCCAGCTCACCGCCTCGCCGCCGACCGAGATGACGCGACCGGGCTGGTAGTCGGGGATCTGACCGAGGTCGCGAACCTCCACCCAGGGCGCGGGCACCCAACCCGAGCGCTGCACCTCGATGACCTCCTCGTACGCCTCGCCCACGGTCGGTGTGCCCGGGTCGAGCCGGCGCGTCAGGCTGATGCCTCGGATCGCGATGCGCGGCCACACCCACGCGACCAGGAACAACAGGCAGAGCGCGTAGGCGAACGCGTAGGCAGGCCTGATCGCGGTCAGGTACGTGAAGAAGAGGAGCAGGGCGAGGGCGACGGCGAGGGCGATCTTGTTCATCCCTGCTCGGCCTTACCGGACCTCCCTGGCGTCGCTACCCGTCGTAAGCCATCTGGGGGACGTGCTCGCGCTCGAGCAGCCCTGCCACCAGCTTGCCGGCGCTCTGCCCCTGCATCTCGGCGTTCGGCCTGAGGATGATGCGGTGCGCGAGCACCGGCTCGGCGAGCGCCTTGATGTCGTCCGGGATCACGTACGTGCGGCCCTGCACGGCCGCCAGCGCCTGGCTCGCGTGGAAGAGGTTGATCGTGCCTCGCGTGCTGGCGCCGAGCGCAACCTCGGGGTTGCCGCGCGTCCGCCCCACGAGCCGGGCGATGTAGTCACGGAGCTCCGGCTTCACGAACACCTCGCGCACCGCGTCCTGCGCCGCGTTCAGCTCGTTGGGCGATACCACCGGCTGCAGCTCGAGCATCGGCGACTCCACCTTGCGATGGCTGAGCAGAGTCGATTCCTCTTTCTCCGACAGGTAGCCCAGCCTGACCTTCATCAGGAACCGGTCGAGCTGAGCCTCGGGAAGCGGGAAAGTGCCTGAGTACTCGACCGGGTTCTGCGTGGCCATGACCATGAACGGCTTGGGCAGGTCGTGCGTCTCCCCGTCGATGGTCACCTGGTGCTCCTCCATCGCCTCGAGGAGGGCGGCCTGGGTCTTGGGGCTGGCGCGGTTGATCTCGTCGGCGAGGAGGATCTGCGCGAACACCGGTCCGGGCCGGAACTCGAAGTCGTTCTCCTTCTGGTTGAATGCGCGCACGCCGGTGACGTCGGAGGGCAGCAGGTCGGGGGTGAACTGGATGCGGCGGAAGGTGCAGTCGAGAGAGCGCGCCAGCGATTTCGCGAGCATCGTCTTGCCGACGCCAGGGACGTCCTCGATGAGGAGGTGGCCTTCGCAGAGAAGCGTCACCAGGCAGAGCCGGACTTCCTCTTCCTTGTTGACGATCGCCCGACTGACGTTGGCCATGAAAGCGTCGGCGACGCGGGTGACGACATCGGTCACCAACCTGGCCCTGCCCCCATGGTCGGGATTATAGATTTGACCCTCCACCCACCATTCACCGTGAATACGCGTGGCCCGGCGGTTTGGTTCCGCGCCGGCGTTACGCACCGGCTCGCTCGGACGTGTCTGGTGGTAAGAGCATGAGACTCAAGCTCGCCGTCGGGATCGCGCTGGTCGCCGTCGCCTGCGGCTCCGCCGGCATGGTCGGCGGGGTGGGCACCCCGCTCACCACCGACCAGCTCAAGTTCAAGGTCATGGACGCGGTCGGCGTCCCGATCTTCTGCGACCCGGACTTCTACCCCATCGTCCGGGAGGGAGGCGAGCAGGCCAACGCCGACAGCTACTACCCGCAGATCCGGGCCGACGCCGAGCTCTACGACGCGATCGTCGAGCACGAGCACCTGCCCTCCGGCGACCTCGACGAGGCGCAGAAGCTCACGCTCTATCGGGCGTTCAAGCGCCTGCGGGCGCTCGTCCTGACGAAGAACGGCGACTCCTACACCTTCGATGCTCGCGTCCAGGCGAAGGGCTCCAACACCTCCATCGAGCTGGTCGACGGCTCGGTTCGGGTCGACGGGGCCGTCTCTGTCGCCTCTCGCACGCCCAGCGGCATGCCGCCCTGCCCGATCTGTCTGGCGGCTGCAACGCTGATCGCGACTCCGAACGGCGATGTCCGCGTCACCGACGTCACGCCGGGCATGCTGGTGTGGACGGCCGACGGCCATGGCGAACGCGTGGCCGTACCGGTCGTCGAGGTCGGCAGCATGGCGGTGCCGCCCGGGCACGTCATGGTGCACCTGAGGCTGGCAGACGGCCGGGAGCTTTTGGCGTCGCCCGGCCACCGCACCGCGGACGGGCGCCCGCTCGGAGGTTTGGCCGTGGGCGACGAGCTCGACCGCTCGAGAATCACGCTCTGGGAGCTGGTTCCGTACAGTGGCTCACGGACCTACGACCTGCTGCCCGCGGGCCCGACCGGCATGTACTGGGCGAACGGCATCTTGCTTGCAAGCACCCTTCTCGAGGCGTCGCGCTAAAGCAAGAATCGGAAGTTCTCGGTAAAACCAGGTCCGTCGAACTGCCAACCGAAGCAGCCGGAAAACCCACTCGGCGCGCCAGCTCTAAAGTCCCAGATGACCTGTTGATCCGAACTGGGCTTGCCAGGTGGGTGCGCCATGTCCAGGACCAGATATGAGTGCTGTGCGACGGTCTGGCCGGACAGGGTGTCTGTGCCGACGACCGGGCCTGCCGCATATTGGCCGGTGAAGACAAATGGCTGGTTCGTCCCCAGGTCTCGGGCCCTGACCAACACAAGCCTGGTCAGGTTGGGATCGGTGGCCAGCCGCAGGTCAAAGTACGTGCCCCAACTGGTTTCGGTGTGCGCGCCGGTTGGGATCCCGTGCACCGGGCCCGTACCGTAGCGGCCGGACGAGTCGGTCGGTCCGTCGGCGCAGATGTCGCCGGCTTTCAGCTGGGTCAATTGAAACGGACGCGCTTCCAGCTGCGCGAGGTCGGACTGAGGACTGCCGCCGGCCGGCGCCGGCGCGTGGAATGAGTTCCAGTCCTGGACAAGCCGGCCGCCGATCAGGACGCCGACGACCATCGCGATCACCATCAACACGGCGACCAGAGACAGCGGCGCTCTCATGCGAAACATCAACCGTTCTCTCCTTCGACGGTCCGAACGTTCGGCCAGGACCGTCTGTACGACTCGCTCGGACACGCCAAAGGTCGACGGTGCAAGCTCGTCAAACGCCGAATGAATCTCGTTGCGCAGACTCACCTGATCGCCTCCTCCAAGTCGAGGCCAGGGCGCAGCTTCTTGATTGCGCGATAGAGCCTCGCCCGCGTCGCCCCAACGGAACTTCCGGCGGCCGCCGCCACCTCGTCGAGCGGCATATCGAGATAGAAATAGAGGACGACGACCAGCCGATCGTCGTGGCGCAGCCGGGACACTGCGCGGCGAAGATCCGCTCCGCGCAACGCGCTGTCTTCCGCCGAGACGACTGTCAGCCCCTCGGGCACGCCAAGGCTGACGCCGGCCATCCACTTGCGGCGTCGCGTGTTCCGGCACTTGTTGGCCACGACCCCGAGGAACCACGGCCGCAGCTTGCCTTGATCGTTCATCCGTCCGAGCTTTCGCCAGGCCGTGAAAGATGCCTCCTGGACTGCGTCCTCGGCGGCTGTTGCGTCGTGCAGCATGGCGAAGGCCAGGCGAAAGCCGGGATCGATCAGAGGGCGAAGCAGATCGGCGAAAGCACGATCCGTGACTGGGTGCGACCCGGCTGACGGCTTGACGTCTGCCACCTGCTCCATGTCTCACCTATTCCTGTCGCCTGCGTCGCCGTTTGTTGCAGGTCTAGCTCAGGAGACTTCTTCTTCCTCGACCAGGCGGAGGTGGCTGCTGACATCCAGGCCGAGGTGGCGAGCGAAAAAGCCGGCAACGCGCTCGACATAGAGCGGCCGGTCCGCCTCATACGCGCCAGTGTGGGGCGCGCCCTGCACGATCCAGATCTCACGCGAACCGCGGTACGCGTCGTACAGGCTGCGGCTGTGGTTGACGGACACCATGTCGTCCGCGCCGCCGTGGATGAAGAAGAGAGGACGCGGCTCGAGCGAGCTCATCACCGCGATGGGGCTCGATTGCGAAAGACGCGACCCCGTGCGCAAGCGAAACAAGACCCCCGCCAGCCATACGAATGGCGTCCCCGGCAGCTTGATCGTGCGCCGGACGTTCTCGACCATCACCATGCGCAGGTCGCTGAAGGGGCTGTCGAGCACCAGTGCCTGGACGCCGGGCTCGCCCGCCGCGCCGAGCAGGCTCACCACCGCGCCCATCGAATAACCGAGCAGTCCGATCCTCGCGTTGGCGATCCGCTTGCGGGCGAAGGCGATGACCGCCTCCAGCTCCAGCACCTCTTTGATCCCGAAGGTGATCGGCGCACGGTCGCTGCCGGGCCAGCCGCGATACGAGTAGAGGATGACGTTGAAACCCTTGCGCCAAAGCCCGGCCGAGATACCGAGCGAGCCCTGGCGCTGGCCCTTGTGGCCGCCCGACACGATCACCGTCTGCGGCGAGCCCGGCTGCCGGAAATGCCACGCACCGAAGGTGACGCCGTCGGCGGTGACGAGCTCCACCTCCTCGTAGTCCGCCTGGAACTCGAATGGCGTGAAGGTGAAGTCGTCGAGGGGACGCGGCTTGGGCGGCACGAATGCCCGGCGATAAAGCATGTATGACGCGACGACATACAAGACCAGGAGGGCCGCAGGGACCAAGACGAGGTAGGGCATCGCGTACCTGACCCGAAGCTTATTCGAACACGCGGGTCAGGGCGTACAGCGCTTCGGGCACGCGGCGCGTCTCGCTGATGACGTCGGCCAGGGCCACGACCGCCACCTCGCCGTTGCGGCGGATCGGGATCACGCCGCTCTTGCCGGCGTCGATCAGCTCCGCGGCGTGAACGCCGAGGCGCGTCGCCCAGATGCGGTCCGTGGGAGTCGGCGAGCCTCCCCGCTGCAGGTGGCCGAGCACGGTCACGCGCGTCTCGAAGCCGGTCTCGTGCTCCACCTTCCTGGCCAGGGCGTCACCGATGCCGCGCTTCGCGAGCTGCACGTGGCCGAACGCGTCTGTCTCGGCGGCCGCTCCGGCCTCGTCCTCGAGCTCCGGGATGTGGGCGCCCTCGGCGACGACGATGATGCTGAACAGCTTGCCCGCCCCGCGGCGCCGGTATAGGTGGCTGACCACGTCGCCGAGGGTGAGCGAGAACTCGGGGATGATGATCAGGTCGGCTCCGCCGGCGATTCCTCCGGCCAGCGCGACCCAGCCGGTGTCGCGCCCCATGACCTCCACCACCATCACGCGGTGGTGGGCCGAAGCGGTCGTATGCAGGCGGTCGAGGGCCTCTGTCACGACTCCGACGGCGGTGTCGAAGCCGATGCAGAACTCGGTCACGCTCAGGTCGTTGTCGATCGTCTTCGGCACGCCGACCGTCTGGAAGTCGGCCTCGTGGAGCGCCGAGGCCACGCTCAGCGTGTCGTCTCCGCCGATCGGCACGATCGCATCGATGCCGTGGCGGCGCAACACGCGGATGACGGTCGCCACGCCGTCCTTGACCTTGAGGGGGTTGGTGCGGGACGTGCCGAGAATCGTGCCGCCGAGGGGCAATATGCCGCGCACGTCGTCAGGGCCGAGCTCCTGGATGGCGCCGCCGTCGAGGCATCCGGCCCAGCCGTTCTGCACGCCGCTGACCGAGTGGCCGAGCTGGAACGCCCTGCGTGCCACGGCCCGGATGGCCGCATTCAAGCCGGGCGCGTCTCCACCTCCGGTGAGGATCCCGATTCGCACGCCGATAGCGTAGAGCCCCTTACGGCCGCCGCGTCCGGCCCAATCGCGTCAGCAGCTCGTCCAGCGTCACCTCCGCCAGCGAGCCGAGCAGGAGGTCGGCCTGGCTCGCATCCAGGCCGGCCGTGATGGGGTTCGGCACCGCGACGCAGCGCATGCCCGCGCGCTTGGCGGCCAGGATTCCGTTGGGCGAATCCTCGATGGCGACGGCCTCGGCGGCCGCAAGCTCGAGGCACTCGAGCACCGCGACATAGAGGTCCGGCTCAGGTTTGACGTGCTCGACGTCGTCGCGGCTGCGCCGGCATTCGAAGCGGTCGAGTATGCCGAGCCGCTCGAGGTGCCCGTCCACCCAGTCCCCGGACGAGCTCGAGGCGACCCCCACCTTCAGGCCGCGGGCGCGGGCTTCGTCGAGCAGGGCGGCCACCCCGGGCAGAAGCGGCTGCGCCAGCACCATCTCCACCCGCCTCGCGACTCGGCGGTCGACCACGTCCTGCGGAAGCGGGCGTCCCAAACGCTCCTCGAGGTGATGCCGGGGGTCGAATGCCTGGTTCGACGAGCCGACCGTCTTCACCCACAGCTCGAACGGGAGCGGCACGCCGTACGCGTCGTAAACCTCCTTCCACGATAGGTAGATCGGCGTTTCGGTGTCGAGGATGAGGCCGTCGAAATCGAATACGAGGGCGCGAATCAAATGGCGACGCAACTGTAGCCATGAAGACGAGTCCAAAGGCTTAGGATCGCGTCGGCAGTCTTTTTCAGTTGGCCTCCAAAGCATCCCGCTTCACGCCCATAGGTGACCTTCAAGCCTCCCCTGGCTGGGTCGGCGCCGCGCTGTCGGGGTTCGCCCTGATCGCGGTCTCGGCGATGCTCGTCGTCGTCTTCGGCTTCCTCGACGCGAGCCACTTCCGGTCGATCGTCGACCTGTTCACACCCGATCCGCCGGCCGCCGCGGGCATCCTGGGCGTGGTCGGCGGCGCCGAGGGCGTCACCCTGAGCATCGTCATCCTCGTGGTCGTCTTCGGCATCCAGATGACGTCGTCGCGCTACTCGCCTCGCATCATCGGGCTCTTCACGACCAACCCGCTGAATGCGATGGTCCTGGGATTCGCCCTCGCCTCGATCCTGTACACGTTCCTGGTCCGCGGCGAGGTCAAGACCAACTACGTGCCCATGTGGAGCGTCGGCGCCGCCGTCGTGCTGGGCGTCATCAACTTCGCCATCGTCTTCCCGTACATCGGCTACATCTTCGCCGTCATGCGCGCCGAGACCCTCGTCAACAGCATCAGGGGCCACGCGCGACACCACCTCGCCGGCGCCGTTGCCGGCCGGCGCATCCGCAAGTGCCGCAACGACCTGCTCACCTCCATCAACCAGGTCACCGACATCGCGCTGGGTTCGGTACAGCTCGGGGACATGCCGGTTTGCCTCCTCACCATCGGCGTGCTGGGTGAGTTCCTGGCCCAGGACTACGTGAAGGTGAAGAAGGGCTTCGGGCCGGAGTGGTTCCAGGTCGGCCATGCTGAGCTCCCGGGAGATTCCGACCAGATCGTCGCCGAGGTGAATCGCGCGCACACATGGGTCGAATACACCGTGCTGTCCAGCTTCGTGCACCTCGTCGGCCTGACGCCGGCGCACAGGAAGGAGGCGGTGCACGCCATCGCCGTGGCGACACGCGACATCGGCCTCGCGGCGATCCAGGCGGGCGATCCGGAGGTGGCCGAGCTCTGCGTGCGCTTCTTCAACACCTACCTGCGCGCAGCGCTCAACCAATCCGCGCCGACCTTCGCGTCCTCGACCATGAATGAGTACCGGCGCCTCGCCATCGGCGCGCTGGAATGGCGGCCCGACCTCGCAGTCGATGCGGCCGCCCACGTGCTCCGCTACGGCCGCCACTTCGACGAGGCGGGTATGCCCGCGATCTTCGGGGCGGCCGCGGAGGACGTCGCCGACCTTGCGATAGAGGCATGGGCGCGCGACGCCGAGGTCACGCGGCGCCTGGCGCTGCTCCTGGTCCACAACCTGCTCGAGCTCATCCCCAACGCCCGGCCGATCGGGCTGAACGGGCTGTTCAAGGCCGTCGCCAAGCTCACCTTCTGGGCGATGGCCGCCGACGCGAAAGACATCGCCCGGATCCTGGTCGAAGGCATCGCCGCCGCACCCCCCGATTTCGTCGATGCCGCGCTCGACCGCATGGAAGTCATGCAGAACGGGCTGTTCTGGGAGGTCAACGAGCGAGTGGTCGCGTTCGACTGGGTCGAAGAGCCGCTCCGAGCCGAAATCCCTCGCCTGCGCACGGCGCTGCGGCGCGCGAAAGCTTCGGGGCGCGCGCCCGTCGTCGAGCTGGAGGATCAGCGGCCGCTGGACCTGGTGCAGCCGGAGCCGGCCATGCCGGCGCAGTCCAACGGCGCGCCTCCGAGCGTCGAAGCGGCCAAGGAAGCTAAGTCGGCCGGTTGATCATCGCCGTCGAAGCGGTCTCGAAATAATCGAGCAGGGCCTGCCGCACCTCCGGCGCCACCTCCAGGGATTCCACCGCCTCGGTCATGTGGCCGAGCCACGCGTCTCGTTCAGCCTGACCGATCGCGAACGGCTGATGCCGCAGGCGAAGGCGTGGGTGCCCGCGTCGGGCGCTGTAGGTGTCGGGCCCGCCCCAGTACTGGATCAGGAAGAGAGTCAGCCGCTCCGCTGCGCTCGACAGGTCTTCTTCCGGGTAAATGGGCCGCAGCACGGGATCTGAGGCGACGCGGGCGTAGAACCGCTCGACCATAAGTTTGAACGTCTCGGCTCCACCGGCGGCCTCGAACACAGTCACGCAATTGACCATAGACTTTGCCGCGGGATGGCCACCACGCGGCAGCTTCGGATCACCTTTCTGTTCGCGCTCGTGATGCTGATCGCCCAGTTCCTGATCGGCATGGCCGTGAACCTGTTCGTGAAGATCCCGGACCAGCACCCCGGCGCGAACCCGCCCGAGTACTTCGGCGGAGTCGAGCAAAGCGTCACCTGGGCCATCCTGCACGGCAACCTCCTGCTTGCCGTTCACTCCGGCTTCGGCCTGCTGCTCGTCATCGCAGCAGTCGGGACGCTCGTCCAGGCGATCGGGAATCGGCGCCGCGGCATCGTCGTGTCATCGGTGATTGGATTCATCGGAGTTCTCGGAGCCGGCTTCAACGGCGGCAGCTTCCTGAACTACCACCAGGACATCAGCTCGATGCTCATGGCCACCGGCTTCGCGATCGCCATCGTGTCCTACTCGGTCAGCCTGTACATCGCCAACGAGGCAGCGGCGCCGACCACTACCACCGCCTAGGTTTCGAAATCCCACCGGGTCGGCGAGCCTTCGAAGTCACCGTGCATGATGCCGAACGCCCACCGCGGATGGACTCGGAAGCAGGAGTTCACAGCCGGGTCGAGCGTCTCGATCTTGTAGTCGGTCTCGTACTTCGCGTTTTCGAGCGCGAGCAGCATGGCCAGGTCGCTCGGATTCGTGAGCAGCTCTGCGGTGCCCTCGACCACGACTGGGTTCGCGGCGTCCTCGGTGGTGACGACGCATCGCGGGTCGGAGGCGAGATTCTTCGCCTTGCGTGACGGCTTGCTGCTGCTGAACCAGAAGGCGCCGTCGTGCCACATACCCCACACCGGCATCGAATGCGGCCGTCCGTCCGGCCACACCGTCACCACCCAGTAGTTGCGCGACGAGACGAGGCGCTCCTCCGCCCACGACCACGGCAGCAGCCCCGTGCCCTCGGTGGCGGGCAGGGTGCCATAGCCCGGCATGTAAGGACGCGTGAGGCGGGGCGGCCGCACCGTCACGACGGAGGCGTGACTCCGGCGCCCTCCAGCAGCTCGTCCACAGGCCGCGCGATGGCCTGCGCCGCTTTCAGCCCTGTCGCCGCGAGGTATTTCTCGACGATCTTGCGGCCCACCGCATACCCGCCCATGTGAGGGATGCCGACGGGTTCGGTTCCCAGCCGGCGGGCCACCTCGTCGCCGAGGACGTAAGGGCTCCAGTCGCGGAATGTGGTGCCGGTGCCGAACGCGGCGATGACCTTGTCCCAGGTCTCGTCGAAGACCTTCCCCGTCACCTCCCTGTACCAGGCGCCGGTCGAATCCGGGCCGCACACCTCGACGGTGAAGACCTCGGCGAGCCCTTCGTGAACGACCCACTCGGCGAGGTTGAACGGGCCCTCCACGTTGGGGGTGCGGACGTTGTGGGCCAGCTCATGTACAGCGCATGCGCCGATCCTCGTCTCGTTGTAGTCGGTCGGCCAGGCCACCATCCAGATCGTGCCGGGCGTGGCCCCCATGCCGTAGTAGCCAAGCGTGCGCTCGAGGAACACGGGGTCGTCGGGATACCCGAGGGTCAGCGTGACCTCGATGCGGTCCGGATGATGGATGCCGGGCAGCGATGCGTTCTGGTATTCCCAGGCCCGCGGGAGCTCACGAGTGATCTGGCCCCACGCGTCGGCCTTGACCAGGCGCGCGACCGCGCCGGCGTAGCGAGGATCGTCGACGTCGACCCGGAAGCCATCACCGTGCTCGTGGACCTGGCGCAGCATGTCCATCGCCCCGGTGTCGAACGACGAGATGCCGCGCATGGTGGCGAGGGCGTCGAGCCGTGCGGAAACAGGCAGCGTGAACAGGCGCGCCAGGGCGGCGCTGTCGTCGTGGACCACGAACTCGATCTGGTCGTCCGTGCTCAGCGCCATCAGCGCCGCTCGATGAAGCCGATCGCTTGATTCACGTGTATCCAGTTGGCAATTGTGAGCCTGGACTCATCGCGGCTCGCTGCCGCGGACCGCCGTGTGTTGGTGATGTTGCGGGGATGGGCGCCGTTCGCCCTGTTGCTCGTGGCCTACGAGGTCATGCGCGACCTCGCCGCCGCGGTCGGGCTGCCCGCCCATGACCTGGCCTCCCTCGACCGGACGCTCTTCGACGGCTACCAGCCCACCCTGGTGCTGCAGGCGGCGGTCGGCGGCCTCTCCGACGCGGACGTGTTCGAGGACCTGGGCAGCCTCGTCTACGCAACGCATTTCCTGCTGCCCATCGCGATCGGCGCCTGGCTGTGGACGAAGGATCACGGCGCTTTCCGCACCTTCGGGATCACGCTGGTCGTGCTCTGCGGCCTGGCGTTTGTCACCTACGTCATCGCGCCGACTGCACCGCCATGGCTCGCCCAACCCACGTCCGTGAGGCACCTGATCGAAGACACGATCCAGCGCAGCGGCGTGCCCGCTAGCCTCATCTGGCTGTATTCGCACCACGACTACAACCTCTATGCGGCGTTCCCGTCGCTGCATGCGGGCTTCCCGGTGGTGGCAGCCGCCGCCGCCTGGCGGCAGAGCCGCAAGGTCGGAGTGATCCTGTGGGTCTGGGCGGTCATCGTATGGTTCGCGGTCGTGTACCTGGGCGAGCACTACGCGTCCGACGTGATCGGTGGCGCGGTCTATGCCGCCATCGCGATCGCCATCGCACGCACGCTGGCGGCAAGACCACGGCGCATCACTCGGCAATCGCCGGCGTGACCGGCGTGGCCGACGGGACCGCGACCTCCGAGTAGCGCTCCATGTCCTTTTCCGTGGGCAGGAACCACGCGATGGCGATGGTGGCCACCACCAGGATGACGTGGGTCATGAGCGATTTCTGCAGGCCGATGGCGTCGGCGATCGCGCCGTTGATCGGAACCCCAATGGCTCCGGTGACGAAGCCCAGGCCCATCACGAGGCCCGAGGCCAACCCGGCCCGAGACGCCATGAGCTGCTGCGCCATCAAGAGCATCAGCGGCGCCGTCGAGGCCGCCAGGAACCCGATGAGGATCGCCGTCGCGAACGCCCAGGGGCCGGGGAACATCGTGTAGAGGAGGATGGCCGGGATGCTGAGCACCAGGGTCGCGAGGATCACGGTCCGCCGGCCGTAGCGGTCCGCGAGCGACCCGCAGCCGACGGTGCCGACCGCGCTCGCCAGCACCAGCGTCGTCGCCAGCGGGCCGTAGAACTCGGGTCCGTAGCCGAGCTGCCGGTACCAGGTGGGCGTGAACGCCTGGAACACGTTCACCGTCCAGGACCGCGACATCATCACGCCGATCACCATCGCCAGCGCGAACACGGGTACCGGACCGGTCGTCGCGGCCAGCGCCGCCTTCGCCGCCGCCGGCCGCACCCTTTCCCGCATTCGCCACAGGAGGTACGCGCCGGTCGCGACACCGGGGATCACCAGCAGACCCGTTCCGCGGAGGCCGAACAGGGCGAGGACGCCGATGCCGATCAGCGGGCCCAGCGCCACGCCGACCGTGCCGGCGGTGACATAGACCGACATGCCGAAGCTGCGACGCCATGCCGGCAGCAGCGCTCGCACGTCGAGCGCGCCGAAGGGGTGGAACGCTCCCGAGCCGAGGCCCGACGCGCTCGCGAGCACGAGCAGCAGCGGGAAGGTAGGCACGAATCCGACCAGCGCGAAGGTGAGCGCGGTCCACCCGAGGGCGATCCCGGTGAACCGGGTTCCGTAGCGGTCGGCGATCACCCCGAACAGCGGCTGGGAGACGGCTGCCATCCCGCTGTACGCGAGGCTCACCAGCCCGACGGTGGCCAGGGTGAGGTGAAACCGTCCGATCAGCAGCGGGTAGAGGACCGGGATGACGCCGACATAGCTGTCGACCGTCAGATGCCCGAGCATCAGGGTGACCAGCTTGCCGTTGCGCAGGAATGCCCTCACCAGAGATTTTCCAGAACTATCATGGCCGGGCGTGCGTGAGCTCCTCTACCTGAGCCGCGAGGACGTCGAGCGGCTGCTCGACATCGACGCGATGCTCGACGCCCTCGGCAAGGCCCTGGTCGCGCTCTCGGCGGGCATCGCGGTCGTGCCGCCACGCGTAGGGATCCGCGTCCCCGACCTGGGCCTCATGGGCTCGATGCCCGGATACGTGCCCGGGGTCGCCCTGGAGGTCAAGCTGGTCTCGGTTTTTCCTGGCAACCATCACCTCGCGCTGCCATCGCACCAGGGACTGATCGCGCTTTTCGACGAGGGCGACGGCGCGCCCCTGGCGGTCATGGACGGCACCTACATCACGGCCATTCGCACCGGCGGGACGGCTGCCGTCGCGACGCGCGCGCTGGCTCGAAAGGACGCCTCGGTTCTGGCGATCCTGGGCGCCGGCGTCCAGGGTGGCTCGCACCTCGAGACCTTGCCTCGGGTCCGCGAGTTCGAGGACATCCGCATCGCCTCGCGAGACGCCGGTAAGGCGGCAAGCCTCGCGGCCAGGCACCCGCGCGCGCGCGCCGTCGCGTCATTCGAAGAGGCGGTTCGCGGCGCCGACGTGGTCGCCTGCTGCACCGACTCGCGCGAGCCGGTGATCCGGCGCGATTGGCTCAAGCCCGGAGCGCACGTCAGCTCTGTCGGCGGCACGTTCGGCCCGGAGATCGATCCCGAGACGGTGTCCGCCGGGCGCGTCTTCGTGGAGTGGCGCGGAGCGGCCATCAATCCTCCACCGGCGGGAGCGCACGAGCTCCAGGGCATGGACGCCAGCAGGCTGACGGAGGTCGGCGAGGTGCTGGCGGGCACGAGACCCGGCCGCACGTCGGACGCCGAGATCACCGTCTACAAGTCGACCGGCCACGCGGTCGAAGACGCCGCCACTGCCCGGCTCGTGTACGACCGAGCCCGGGCCGAAGGGGCGGGGGTCAGCCTGCCGCTGTAGCCACGACTAGATCTCGATCAGGCGGTGCGGCACCGCGTTGACGATCTGCGTTCCGCCCAGGCGCCGCTCCGGCTGCGCCACTCCGTACGGGTGGATGTGCCCGTGCACGAGCAGCCGCGGCGTGAGGTTCTTGATCAAGCGGTTGAATGCCTCGAACCCTCGGTGCGCGAGGTCTTCGTCCTTTTCGCCAAGCCCCGCAGGCGGCGCATGCGTCAGCAGCACGTCGAGCCGTCGCCCGCTGCGCCTGCGCCGAAGGCGGGCCTGCACCTCGATGCGGAGAGTCCGCCAGCGCATCTGCGCCGGCGTGTACTGGTTCGGCCCCGGCCGGTACCTGTTCGATCCGCCGAGGCCGGCGACGCGCAGCCCGGCCGCCTCCGCGACCAGGCCGTCGATGTTCACGCAGCCCTCGGGCCCACGCGCCGGCTGTTCGACTCGCAGCGGCGACCAGGCGTCGTCCGCCGGTCGCAAGTCCGGGTCGTGGTTTCCGGGCACGTAAAGCAGCGGCACGTTGACCCGGCTGACGATGTACTCCAGGTAGTCGAAGGGAAGGTCGCCGCACGAGAGGACGAGGTCGGGTCGCAGCTGGACGAGCTTGTCGCCGTAAATGCCTTCGTCGACCTCGTCCGCAACCGCGAGAATTCGAGTCACACCGAGGTGAGACTAGGCCAGTACCTCTCGGCGCTGCGACAGGTGCTTGACCTCGGCCGCCCGGGCCGCTTCGAATCCATCGGCGAGACCCTTCTTGAGCATGCGCGCCACCTGGGGAGCGGAATGCAGCCGCGGGATGTAGACGAAGTCCGCGCCCGCCTCGTAGAAGTGGAGCGCTTGCGGGATGTGGTCGGTTGTGAGCATGACCTTGGCCTTGGGGCAGCTGGAGCGGGCGTTGCGCAGGAGTCGCAGGTTGCTGGTGCCTCGGAGGATGTCATCGGGGATGCTCGAAACGACGAGCTCCGCGTTTTCGATGCGGGCGTGGTGCAGCGTGTCGGCGTGGGCGATGTCGCCGTAGACGCAGGTGATCCCACGCCGCCGCAGCTCCCGCATCACCGTCGGGTTGAAGTCGATGACCAGGACCTTGTCGAGCAGCACCTGGCCCTCGACCGCGGTCCCGACGTTCTCGAGCTCGAGGAGGATGGAGCTGGCGTCGCGGAAGAACCCGAGGAAGACCAGCGTTTCGGGCCGGCTCTCGACGCCTTCAGGGGCCACTTCGCCCGCATCGAGGTCTTTGACCCGAAGCAGCTTGAGCCACCTGCTCAACATCTTCTGCAAGAAATGACTCGACTGGATCATGTACGTCGATACGACCGAGGTGATCGCGAAGGTCATGATCACGATCGTCACGACGTCCGACCCGATCTGATGACGCGTGAGGCCCAATGAAGCGATCACGATCGAGAACTCGCTCACCTGGGCCAGGTTGATGGCGGGCAGGATGCTCGCACGGTGTCCCATGCGGAGCGCGTAGAGGATCGGCACCACCGACAGCCGGCTGATGATGACGAAAGCGGAGGCCGCCAGAGCGATCACGACCACGTGGAGGCTCGGCACCGGGATCTGCATCCCCAGCGCGACGAAGAAAAGGGTGACGAAGAAGTCACGGATGCTCACGGCCTTGGCCATCACGTCCAGGTTGTAGGGAAACGTCGAGAGGCTTACCCCGGCGATGAGGGCTCCCATCTCGCGAGACAGGCCGATGACGCTCGCCACGGCGGCGAGGAAGAAGCACCACGCCAGGGCGCTCACGAGCACCAGCTCCGGTGCCTTCGCCACCGCACGGAACAGATGCGGAAGGATGTACTTCGAGATGGCGAGCCCGCCCACCACGAGCAGGGCGCCCTTCCACAAGGAGAACGCCAGTGGAAGCAGGTTCGGGTTCTCGAGGTTCGGCTGCACCGCGAGCATGCCCACCGCCCACAGGTCCTGGATGACCAGCACACCCAACGTGATGCGACCTGGCAGCGTGTCGAGCTCGAACTTGTCGTTGAGCAGCTTGACGACCACCAGCGTGCTGGACAGGCTCATGCAGGCGCCGAGGTAGACGAGCGAGAAGTCACCGGGTCCGTTGCGCACGCCGAGCGCATAGAAGAACCCGAGTCCCAGGGCGATGCAGATGGGCACCTGCAGCGCCCCGGTCAGCAGCACCGACGGACCGGCGGACGCCAGCTTCTTGAGGTCGATCTCGAGCCCGATGATGAAGAGCAGGAGGATCAGCCCGATCTCGGCCACGGTCTGGATGCTTTCCTGGTTCTTGACCCAGTTGAAACCAACCGGCCCGATCACGACGCCGGTCACGAGGTAGGCCAGGATCAGCGGCTGCCGCAGCCGCCAGCCGACGAGTGCGAGCAGCGCCGCGGCGCTGACGCAGATGCCGATGCTGGAAAGAAGGTCGGTGGGTGCTGTCACTCCGCCGGCACCCCTGCGGGGACGCTCCAACGTGCGCGAAGCGCCTCCAAGTCAGCCGGGTCGCCGACGATGAGGAACCGCGGGTGGTGCAGGCCGTCGATGAGCGCAGCTGCGAGCTGGTCGGAAGCTCTGGTGCCGTCCTCGGCGCCGACGCCCCCGCCCAACCAGCGACCCATGCCGCGCGAGCGCGTGTTCTGCCCGATGCGCGGGCTGTGCGAGCCGGGACAGAACAGCGACACGAAGACGGCGCTGCCCTGGGTCTGGCGTGCAAGCGCCTGCGTGAATGCGGCCAGCGCCGCATGCCCGGTGTCGTAGGGGATCGTCATGGGCTCGCCGGGAAGAAGGCCGCCGTACGAGACCGCATTGACGATATGGCCCGAGCCCCGCTCCATCATGTGCGCGAGGAAGGCCGTGCTCGTCCGCACCGGGCCGAGCAGGTTGGTCTCGAGCATCCAGCCCCAGTCCTTGCTCGAGATGCGCTCGAGCTTGCCCTGAAGCAGCACGCCGGCGGCATTGACCAGGATGTCGACCCGGCCCATGGCCTTGATCGAATCGCGCACGAGCGCGCGCACCGACGAGTCGCTGCGCACGTCGGTGGCGAGCGCGATCGCCGACTCGTTCGTGCCGTACTTCAAGATCTCGCCGACCGTGCGGTCCATGCGCGGGGCATCGAAGTCCGCGACCACGATGTTGGCGCCCTGCCGCGCCATCGCCTTTGCCATCGCGCGGCCGACTCCGCTGCCGCCGCCCGTGACGACGGCCACCTTGCCCGAAAGTCCGCCCCGCGCCGGCCCGTCCATGTCAGGCAGTGAGGCGGATCCCTAAGCCTTCTTGAAGCGCAGCGCTGTCCAATCTTCGTCGATCTTGACGAAGGCGACTGGCTTGTAGCCCGTCTCGCCAGTGAGCTCGCCGAGCACGTCGCGCCTGGTCCACCACGGCGTGGCGGGCAGGTCCGTCGCGCCTCGCGTCACGCCACCCTTCGGATATGCGATCCACAGGAGCCCGTCCGGTTTGACCGCCTTGACGGCCGAAGGCCCGAGGGCCTGCAGCTCGTCCGCGTTGTTCACGAAGAGCTGCACCACGTCGTAGAGCGTCGACGGCCTCAATGCGGTGAACAGGTCGGCGGGCGCCGGCGCCAGCTGAGCGAGGTAGCCAGGCGGAGCGTTGATCACCGCCACGTGATGGTTCGGCGCCAGGCGCAGCTTCTTCGCCAGCGCTGAGAGGCCGGGTGAGTCCTTCCCCAGCGCGAGCAGCGACCGCTGCGATTCGAGGTGGCGCAATGCGAGAGCTACTGTAGCGGGAAGGGCGGCTGCCACCACCATGGTTGGTCATCGACCTCGATGGCCACCACCCACTTCACCCATGCGAAGCCCCGCAGGCCCGGCACGACGAGGCGAAGCGGGTACCCGTGCCCGGCGTCGAGCGGGTAGCCGGCCATGCGCGTGGCCAGGAGAAGGCGTCCCGCATCGGCGATGGCGAAGCGGCGGCTGTAGCCGGTGACGGACCTCACGTTCACGCTGGCGCCGGCGCCCGCGCCGCCAGGCAGCAGGCGGCCGATCAAGACTCCCTCCCAGACCTGCTCGGAGTACCACCCGCCCGTGCAGTCGATGACCGCCGAGATGCGGTCCGTGTAGCCCGACAGCTCGTCATACGTCCAGCTTCTGCCGGCCGCGGCCAGGCGCCACGTGGCGACATCGACCTCTGGTGGGCTGTCGAACATCCACTGCGTCGCGACGGGGTAGGCGGCCTGAAAGGACCCGGTGGGCGCGCGCCGCGCGGACGGGAGGAGGGCGACGCCGAGCGCGGCGGACCCGGCGAGCAGGCCGCCCTTGAGGAAGTTGCGGCGGCTGAGGTCTGTGGCTCTAAGCCGTAGCGGCCGCGCGACGACATGCCACAGCAGGAACGGGATGACGCACACGGCCGCGCCGACGTGAAAGTCCATCGCGGTCAGGTAGCCGAAGACGGGATGGCCCGCGGAATGCACCACGCCGAACACGATCGACACCGCGACCCCCAACGCGAGCACCGCCGACGCCCACCACAACTTGCGCTTCCGGCGCATGCCACGCCTGGCCACCAGCGACTTCCAGGGCACGAGGAGCACGATGCCGACCCCCGCCGCCGCATGCATGACAAGCACGGCGCGTGCGGTCTGCCCGGAGAGCTCGAACGCCAGCCATCCGCTGAAGAACGCGACCGCGAGCAGCAGGAAAAGCGCGACGTTGGTCAGGCGGCCCGCGGCAACCGGCACCGGATCAGCCCTCGGCCCGCATGGCCGGCGCGCCGCCGGCGGTCACCTCGAGGTCGGCCCACATGCCGCTGGCCTCATTGCCTCCGACGAGCGATGCGATCCGATAGCTGCCCGACGTCGACGGGCTGAAGACGAAGGTCGCCGAGCGACCGGGGTCAAGTCCGCGCGTCGGGTCCGGCGTCGACCAGCCCGGCTCGACGGGACTGACATCGTCCCTGCCCCGCACCACCGCGCACGAGTTGGGCACCGTCCCGCGGTTCTCGCATTGCACGGTCACCTCCCATCCGACCGGGATGCTGATCACCAGGGTGCCGTTGCCGTAGCCGTTGTAGTTGAACTGGTAGTCGCCGGCGGGGTAGCCCGCGATCAGTGTGATCACGACTGCACGCCTAGCGGGATCGGAGTGGATGTAGCCCTGCGGGTCGGGCGGGGAGCCCGGCCCTGTTCCCGTGACCGGATCGCACCCCGCCGCTGCCAGCATCGCGATGCCCAGGCACCCCATCGCCACCCATCTGAGGCCCATGTGAAGTTGCGAATATGATCCCACTGAGATGGGCGACCGACGATCCGCGACCCCGCCGCGCCCGCCGAGGTTGGTCCTGTGGTGGGAGGCGCTGGAAGCATGGCGCCAGCTGGCGATCTCCTTCCCGATCTTCGCCGCTTTCATGTTCGTGATCAATCTCGGAGCGTTCAGCCAGCCTCTGTTGCGATCGATCTTCTACGGTCTGTTCGAAGGCGGGGTGCTCAGCGGCCTGCTGGCGGTGGCGGCTGCCACCGAGCGTGGTCGAAGGCATTAGTCGATTCCAGGAAAGGAGGCGGCTGTGGCGACCAGGAGCTCGGCAGTGAAACGTATCGTCGCCGGCGTGGACGGCTCCGACCCGGGCAGGGACGCGCTCGTATGGACAGCCCGGTTCGCCAAGGCCGTGAACGCGGAGGTGATCGCCGTCTATGCGATCGACGTGCCCATCGCGCTGCCCGACCCGTACGCCATCCCCTTTTACATCGATGACAAGGTTCGCGCCGGGATCCAGGCGGACTTCGAGAAGAAGTGGTGCCGCCCGCTCATGACCGCGAACGTCCGATACCGGACGGTCCTCGAGGACGGCCGGCCGGCATCTGTGATCCTGCAGGTCGCCGATCGGGAGAAGGCGGACCTCATCGCCCTCGGCAGGCGCGGACGCGGCGGCGTGGCGGAGCTGCTGCTCGGCAGCGTGAGCCACGAGATCGTGCTCCACTCCAGGCGGCCTGTCCTGCTGGTGCCCCGGAAGGCCTGAAGACGATGGCCTCGTCGATACGCCTCGGCCGCCTGTTCGGGATCGAGATCGGCGCCAACTGGAGCCTGGTCTTCATCTTCGCGCTGATCGCCTGGACCCTCGCCACCGCGTTGGAAGTCTCGAACCAGCCCGCGCTGGCGTCCTGGGTCGCCGGCGGCGTGGGCGCGATCGTCTTCTACGGCTCCCTCCTCGCCCACGAGCTCGCCCACGCGCTGGTCGCACGGCGCAACGGTGTCAAGGTGGCCGGCATCACGCTGTGGCTCTTCGGCGGCGTCTCGCGCCTCGACGGCGAACCCAAGAGCGCCGGCGCGGAGGCGCTGATCGCGGGCGTCGGGCCGCTGACCAGCCTCGCCGTCGCCGCGGTTGCGTTTGTCTTGTCGCTGCTCCCCTTCCCCGCCCTGGCGGACGACCTGCTCGGCTGGCTGGCGTTCGTAAACGTGGCGCTGGCGCTGTTCAACCTGGTGCCGGCGTTCCCGCTGGACGGCGGTCGCCTGCTCAGCTCGTGGATCTGGTGGCGATCCGGAAGCAGGCAGCGCGGCGTGCACAGCGCCGTACAGATCGGCCGCGTGTTCGCTTACCTGATGATCGCGTTCGGCGTCTTCGAGCTCTTCACCGGACAGGCTTTGAACGGCATCTGGATCGCATTCGTCGGCTGGTTCCTGCTGTCGGCGGGAAGCTCTGAGGAGATGGGCAGCCAGGTCAGGGGACTGCTCACGGCGGTCCCGGTGTCGGCGGCGATGACCTCACCCGTGGTCATCGTGCCGGACTGGCTCACGGTCGAGCAGTTTCTGGAGTCGATCGCGCCCCAGCACCGGTTCACCACGTACCCGGTTCACGATCCTTCGGGCAAGCTGACCGGGATCGTGAGGCTCGGCGACCTCGCGAGAATGCCTTCACAAGCCCGCGCGGAGGAGCGATTGAGGGATCGCGCCCGGCCCATATCCGAAGTGCCGACGAGCCGTCCCGACGAGGATCTCGCCGCCCTCATCCAGCGCGTTGGCGCCGCCCTCGAGCAGCGCGTGCTCGTTTTCGACAGCAGCGGCCGGCTCGCCGGCATCGTTTCGCCGGCCGACGTGGCCAGGGTGCTGGCGGTCAGGCAGACATTGACCGAGGGCCCGTCCAGGGCCGGCTCGCTCCGAGGGCCGGCGTGATTCACGGCCACCGCCGGCGGATCGCGCTCGCGGCGGGCGTGCTCGTGCTGGTGGGCTGCAGCGGCGGGTCGCCCGCGACATTCAGCCTGAGCGACGCTTCGGTCGACCCCACTTATACCTGCCCGGCCGGCGCCGCCAACTCCCACTACGACATCCACGGCACGATCGATGCCCACAACGGAACTTCGAAGGCGGTCACCATCTCGGCGGTCGACGCCACCCTAAAGCTGGCGGCGGTCAAGGGAGGCTGGCTGCAGAAGCTAGGCGAAACGTACGACGCGCGGAATATCACCTTCGCGCCCGGCACCGTCGACGCTGGTGCCAGGGCGACGGTGGCGGTGACCATACCCAGCGCGTGCACTGGAAGGTCGGCGGCTTCGCCGGTCGCCTCCGGCGACTACGAGGTCAGGTTCACGATGACCACGTCGGCGGGCAAGTTCACGCTCGACAGCAAGGACCGGCACCGCATCGTGACGGGCTGAGATCCCAGGCGCCCGCCCGGACCTCCTACCCGTCCAGTCGGCGGTGTTCAAAACCATTCAATCGTGGTAGCCGCAGCGTCCTCCAGAAAGCGTTTTTCTGGTAGGAGACGACATGAAGAGCAAGCACAGCACCGATCCCGATCTTCAATCTCAATTTGAGTCGCTGCTCGACCAGGTGTGGCGATCTGAAGCCGACTGGCGCCTGTGGGACCGCGTGGATGCCACCCTGATGCTGGAATCGCTCCGGGCCAAGCGCGCCAAGCGCGCGCCGGGCGCGCCCGATTCGCCTTCCGCAAATGCGGCCTGACCCCGTGGCGCCAACCGCCGCCGGCGCCCATGCCGGAGCCCATGAGCGAAATCGCACGCATCGGGTCGCGTTCGTCCTCTCGGGCGGCGGGAGCCTGGGCGCCATCCAGGTGGGCATGCTGCAGGCCCTTCTCGAAGCCGGCATCCGGCCCGACCTGCTTATCGGCACCTCGGCAGGCGCAGTCAACGCCGCCTGGGTCGCCGGCGCCCCCCACCGCGATGGCGTCAGGGAGCTGGCCGGCATCTGGTGCGGACTGCGCCGGCAGGACATCTTTCCGCTCAGCGCGTGGGCCGGGGCGCTCGGCCTGTTCGGGCGGGCCAACCACGTCATCCCCAACGCGGGCCTGCGCGCGCTCATCGAACGCCACATCCCATACGAGCGGCTGGAGGATGCCAAGATCCCGATCCACGTCGTCGCCACCGACCTGAAGACCGGACATGCGGTCATCCTCTCGTCGGGCCCGGCCGTGCCCGCGCTCCTTGCGAGCACCGCGATCCCAGGCGTGTTCCCACCGGTGAGGATCGGACGCCGCGAGCTCGTCGACGGCGGCGTTGCGGACATGACCCCCATCGCGGCGGCCATCGAGCAGGGGGCGACGCAGATATACGTGCTCCCGATCGGCTACCCATGGCTTCGCCAGGAGCGCGCCAGCGCGATCGGCATGGCGCTGCAGGCGCTCGCCCGCGTGGTCGAGCAGAGGCTGCAAATCGAGGTCGCCGCCCACCGGCATTCGGCTGACATCCGCCTTCTCCCGAGCGTAGAAGGCCCGGCGGTTTCACCCGCCGATTTCAGCCGCACCGCAGAGCTGATCAATCGCGCTTACCGCACGACCAGGCGCTACCTCTCGAAGGACACGAAGGTGGACGCTCTACCCGCGAGCCGCATCATCGAGCTCGGCCCGCGGCTGGCGCAAGCTTCGGCCGGCCTTCCTTCGTCCGCCTAACCCAGCGCTCGCTTGATAGCGCCCGCGCGCGCGACCAGCTCGTCCGGCAGCGCTTCCTGGATCCGCGAGCCCAGTGTCTTGGGGCGGCGGCGCCGGTAGGCCACCACGCCGATGCAGAGCGCCGCCACGCCGACCGCCACCGCGCCTGCGGCGATCTGGGCACGTCGCGTGCTCATGGCCGGAGCCACGCGGTTCTCGACGATGTGGAACGTCCGATCCATGACCCGCCTGCCCGCCTTGACCTGCTGCCCAAGCTGCCCTGTCACAGCCCGCATCGCTTCTTCTCGTTCCGTAAACAATCTCGTCATAAAAAGGAGAACGCATCGAGTTCGGCAGCCACCCGTAAAGCCGCCGGGTAGCGCCCCCACGGTGCGCGTTTCATATACGAGGCGTTCGACCCGCAAGGGCTGAGCGCCTCAAGCTCCTCAGACCTGGATCACGTGTCAGGAGGAATGGATCGTGGAGTGCGACATCTGCGGCGCAGAGGTCGACAACTCGGAAGACCTCGCCAAGCACAAGGAAAAGATGCATGCGGTCGCGGAAACCGATGAGCCGGAGAAGGAAGAGTCTCCGAAGGTCGCCGAGAAAGACGATGTGAGTGCTCCGGCGCCCATAGTTCCAGGCCGGATGTAACCAACCCTTTCTCTACGGGTCGACGGAGCCGGCGGCAGGCAATGGCCTGCCGCCGGCTTCTCGTTTCAGGCCAGAGCCCCGTACAGCTCCGGCTGCTGGGTCGGGGCGATCGATCCATTGGGACCGTCCTCTGCGGTGACGGCCATCTGCGAGTACCCGGTCAGCGGCATGTTCACGAGCACGACCTTGCTGCCGTTGCTGTCGGGCACGAACACCGCGGCTGCGTCGGGATGGCCTCCCGGGGTGATGAGCCAGAGCTCGTACACCTTTCCCTTCGCGAGCGGCGGCAGACCGTTGAAGTCGACCAGGGCGACACCGTCGTTCTTCAGGTCGATGACCGTTCCCCGTGCAGCTACGAGTGCGCCGTGTCCAACCAGCGTGAAGCGGGCCACCTGCGCCGGGGCCGGCGGGACGCTGTTCCGCCCGATCAGGTCGCCCGCCACCAGCCCGACCAGGAGAGCGAGCAGCACGGTGGCGGCGGCGGCCAGCATGGGCAGCCGGCCCAGCTCGATCGTGGCCCTGGGCTTCCAGCGCCCGGGGACGGGTGCAACCCTCTTCCTGGCCGGCGCCGAGGGGACCGTCGCGGCCCGCGCCGCCGCCGCCGCGACGAGGACGCGCTCGCGCAGCCTTGCGGGTGGAGCGATCTCCTCGACCTCCAGGGGCAGAGCGGCCGCGGCCCGGCCCAGGCGCGCAGCGGTCTGCCGGCATGTGGCGCAGCCTTCGACGTGGACGCGCAAGGTCTCGGCCTCTTCGACGCCCAGGGCGCCCAGCACCCATGCCGCGATTGAGCTTTCCAGCTCTTCGTGATCAGACATCGATCAGGCCTCTACCCTTCAGATACGAGCTCAATTTCTCGAGGGCAAGTCGCATCCTGCCCTTGACGGTGCTGAGGGGGACGTGCGTCATGTCCGCGATCTCGGACTGCGAGTAGCCCCCGAAGTAGGCCAGCTGCACCGCCTGGCGCTGCTCGGCGGGCAAGGAGCCCACGGCTTCACGCACGGCCATGCGCTCGAGCGAGAGCGAGACCTCCCGCCACGGGTCCGAGCGGGCGCCGGAGCCGGCCAGCTCCGGGGGCAGCTCCAGCTCCTGCCGTTCGTGGGCGCCTCGGCCGCGCAGATAGTCGATGGATCGATTGCGGACCGCCGTTATGAGCCAGGTTCGCAGGGAACCCTTCTTGGGATCGAAACCGGTGGCGTTCGTCCAGATCTTCAAAAACGCCTCCTGAACCACGTCCTCGGCGCGGCCTGGGTCGCCCAGGACGCGCATGGCAACGGCGTAGGCAAGCCCCGCATACCGGTCGTACAGCTCCAGCAGAGCGTCCTGGTTGCCGGCGGCCAGGACGACGGCGAGGTCGGCGTCGGCGAGTCCTTCGGTCGCTATCGGATCACGCGCCTTCGAACGCGCCGACCGCCGCGTCGGCGGCGTGCGCTCGGCGCGTGGTCAGCTCTCCAATGGGGGACTTCTTGGGCGGCGCGACCGCCCACTCCTCGTTGTCGATCAGCCTCCACGCCCATTGCGGGTCCTGCCGGCGGCGCTCGCGTGCCGCGTACAGCGCCCTCGACATGAGCTTGATGCCGGCCAGACCGGGGAGCCGGCCGATCTTCTCGTCGATGGCGAGCAGGTCCTCCTCCCCCTGCTCGTCGTCGAACAGGTAGAGGGCGAGTGCGTCGACCTGTTCCTGGGTCTTCACTCCCTGGCCGACGGGCACCCAGAAATGGTCGAGCATCCACCGGTCGACCCGCTGCGCCTTCTCGTTGTCGGTGAGCCATTCCTTGGCCGAGTTGACGTAGAAGGCGAAATGGCGCCGCTCGTCCTTGATGATCCGCCCGAGCAGGTCTTTCAGCACGGGGTGGCCTGATTTGCGGATGAGCGCGCTATAGCCGGTGAGGGTCGAGAGCTCGTTGATCGCGCCGATGGTCAGGTAGACCGCCGAGAAGTCCTTGAGCAGCCACGACCCGAGCATGGTCGACAGGATGCTGACGCTGTTCTGAAACCCGAGGTTGGCGCGTACGTTGGCGATGCGGTCCTGGGTGTCGAACTCGATCCCATACAGGTTGAGGAACTTGCCGAGGTTCTCCCCGTGCCACAGCTCTTCGTAGTTCCAGCACGCAAGGAACGCGGTGAGGATGGGGTCCATGCAGGCCCGCGTCACCAGCAGGTGCGAGAGATAGAGGGGGACGTGGTTCTCCACATCCATCATGTAGTGGAGGCAGAACAGGTCGCCCTTGGACAGCGGGCGGTCGGTCACCGCCTGCCAATCGATCCCCGTCGTGTCGAGTTTCTTCGACTCCTGCTTGTAGCGCTCGATACTGAAGCTCATCCTTCCTCCGTCCCTTCTTCGCTGCTGGTCGATACGCATCCCAGGACGCGCCGGATCATTTTGGGCCGAGGGGAACGTTTTTGGATCAGCTCAGAGGTCGATCCGACCTCTCTTTCCAATTTCACAGCCTCCTCACACGGCGCGCTGAGGCTCCGGCTCCAACCTGGGGCCAACGCTCGAGCAAAAAATCACCAGGAGGCAATCAGCAACCATGAACAGGGTTCGTACGGCAGTCACGGCAGCGGCCATCGCGGGGTCGATGCTCATCGGCGGGGTGGTCGGAGCCGCCATCTACAGCGTTTCGTCTCTCAGTGCGGCCGCGGCCACGACCGCGACCAGCCCGACCCCGGCGCCGGCGTCTTCGACGGGCAAGTTCGTGCCCAACGAAACGGCCGCGCACGAGGCCACTGAGAGCGCGGCTCGCGAGGCCCAGGAGAACGCTGGGCAGGTCCCGACCGTACCCTAAAGTGCGGTCACCACACCGCGGGGCCGGCGAAATGCCGGCCCCGCCTTCACCTCCGCCGAAAGGTCCGCCTAACCGAGCATCTGCCTCGCCACGAAGAGGACGTTCGCCGGGCGCTCGGCCAGCCTCCTCAAGTACCACGCATACCAGGCGTCGCCGTACGCGATGAGGGACTTGACGCAGTAGCCCTCAGCCGCAAGCCTGACCTGCTGCGCCGCCTGGATGCCGTAGAGCATGTGCACCTCCAGGTGATGGCGGTCCATGCCGATGGCGTCCGCAAACCGTGCGACGCGGTCGATGAGCGGGATATCGTGCGTGGCCACCACCAGGCGGAGGCGCCCCCGGTTGGCGTCCGGCAGCATCAGGGCGCACAGGGCCAGGTAGTTGGCGTCGACGTCGCGCTTGGCCGGGAAAGCTCGATCCGCCGGCTCTGCGTAAGCGCCCTTCACGAGCCGGATGGAAGGCTTGAACGCGAGCATCCGGTACACGTCCGCGGCGGTTCGGTACAGGTAAGCCTGCAGGCAGATTCCGACCTCGGGGTGTCTCGCGTGGACCCGGTTGTACAGGTCGATGGTGCGATCGGTGTACGCGCTTCCCTCCATGTCGATCCACAGGAATCCCTTGGCCTGGGCGGCGGCGGCCGCGAGTCGATTCAGGTTGGCGAAGGTCGCATCCGGGTCGATGTCCAGCCCGACCTGGGTGGGCTTGACCGAGATCTCGGGCTCGAGGCCCGCGTCGGCGGCCTTCCGCAGCACCATCTCGTAATGCTCGACAGCGGCGGTGGCCTCCGCGAGCGCCTTGATGTTCTCGCCCAGCTTCGTGAAGACAACGCCGATGCTCTGGGCCCTGAACTGGACCGCGGCCGCCAGCGCCGCGTCGAAGTCGTCTCCGGGCATGAATCGCTTCACCGCCCGGCGCACGAAGCCCCAGCTGGGCACGTGCTCAGACAGCCACTCGTTCTGGGCGCACCAAAGGAGCAGCGCCCTCACGACGTCATTGCGCCTCTTGCCGCAGCCGGCCCACCCCAGGCACCAGTTGAGTGTAGGGATGGTTGGGCCCCAGCGATCGGCCAGGTCCCGCTAGGCCAGGCCGGCCACGATCTCGGGCCACGCGCCTGGGTCGTTGGGCACGACCGGCGGCGGCGCCATCGACGGCGGTTCGGATTTGAACCCGGCGCCGGTGTCGAAGAGCGCGACGCGCTCGCCCGCGTCGATCAAATTGCGCTCCCGCATCAGCGGAAGCGCCGCCAGGGCGGCCGACGACTCGAGGCTCAAGAAGCCGGCGCCTTCTCGCGCCGCGTAGGCCTGCATAGCGGCGATCTCACCTTCAGGAACCGCGATCGCGCCCCCGCCTGAGCGCCGAAGGCAATCGAGGATCAGATGGTCGCCCAGGGCGGAGGGCACGCGAATGCCGGCCGCGCGCGTCGTGGCGTCCGTCCAGGGCTCCGCGAAATCCGCGCCTTGCTGATACGCGCGCACGATGGGAGCGCAACCCTCTGATTGCACGGCGTACATGCGCGGCCGCGCTGCACCGATGAGGCCGAGGGCTTCCAGCTCGTCGAACGCCTTCCACATGCCGATCAGCCCGGTGCCTCCGCCGGTTGGATAGACGACCGCGTCGGGCAGGTTCCAACCGAAGTCCTCCGCCAGCTCGAAACCGAGCGTCTTCTTGCCTTCGACGCGATAGGGCTCGCGGAGGGTCGCCATGTCGAACGCCCCTTTCTCCTCACAGAGGACGCGCGCGAGCTTGCCGCAGTCGGATATCAGGCCGTCCAGCCGAATGAGGCGGGCGCCGCAGACCATGACCTCCACCTGGTTGGCGATCGGGGCATCCGCGGGCATGACGACCGTCGCCCGCGCCCCGGCCGCGGCGGCGTAGGCGGCCAGGGCGCCCGCGGCGTTGCCCGCCGACGGGGCGACCAGGTGCGCGGCGCCCAGCTCGACAGCGCGGCTCACCGCCACCGCCATGCCGCGCGCCTTGAACGACCCCGTCGGGTTGGCGCTCTCGGCCTTGATGTAAAGACCGCTGATGGCGAGCTTGCGAGCCAGGCGCGACGGTGGCAGCAGCGGCGTGGCGCCCTCGCCGAGCGTGGTCAGGAAGGCCCGCGTGCGCACGGGCAGCAGCTCCTCCCAGCGCCACAGGCCTCCTCGACGGCCCGCGACGGCCTCTTTTGTCAGCCCGCCGCGCGCCGCCTCGAGGTCATACCGCGCCAGCAGCGTGCGCCCATCGGCGGGGTCGGTTCCGCGCAGCTCATCCGCGTCATACCTGATGCCCGAGCGCGAACCCTCGAGGTAAGCGAGCGTCGAGGCGGTGCGGTCACTCGATAGAGCCATGCGTAATGGCGGAGACTAATTGAAGCGGCCGGAGGGCGCCGGGGAGGTGGCAACCGCGTCGGCTGCCCATCCCGGCGCACCTCACTCAACCGGCAGGCGGACGCAAACTCCCAAGCGAGCATTCGACGCTGCAGTACAGCTGCGCGCCTCGAAAGACGGCGCCGAAGTCGATGGGCCGCGCACACGACTCGCAGTACGCCGGCATCGCGCTGACAGCCGGCAAGCGCTCGAGCACACGGAGGTGAGCTGGTCCGCTGGCGACGCCCGGGGGCAGGACGTGACGCTTCGCTCGATGTTCGCCCAGACGGGCCGCCGGCAGCTGAACCATCCCCATGCCTTCCTCCCGCGAGATCAGCCTGTGCCATCAGTATCCGCGCCGCAACGCCAAAATCACCGTACGAATGAGGGATTCGTGCCTACTACAACTACGGCCGCTGTTTCGTCTTCGCGCCTTTCATCAGCGTTCGCCACCCGCGAACGTGGATCTCGACTCCGAATTTTCTGGCTGCCGCGCGAATCCGCCTCCACGCCGCCTCACGGTCGGCGTCGGAAACGCCCTCGACCTGGTCGAAGCGCGCGAGGGCGTTGCGCACATGGCGCGCATCCGTGAGCGGTTCTTTGCGCTGCTTCGGAAACGCGAACCGCTCGGTCGGCAGCCTGTTCTGCTGTCGCGTGCTCAGTCTTCTCGTCGCCAATTCGATTACCTCCTTGGTGTGCTTTCCGCGTGGAGGATCAGGACGGGCTCGGCTTGGGTGAGGCCGCAGGCGAGGTGACCGCACCGCCTCCAGGCGCCGGCGAGGTGACCGTCGTCGAGTTGGTGAGGGGCGTGAACGACCGGGTCCCGAACCAGTTCCACTGGTTGAACCCGAAGAAGAGCAGGATGAGCAACAGCAGCGCGAGCATCGCTGCCGCGAGTCCTGCGCCCACGCCCGATGTCGTCGTGTCGGTCTCCACGATCTCGGAACCCGCCGGGCTCCAGTAGCGGCGAACGCTGTAACCGCCGGCGCCGACAAGCGCGGCGACCAGCACGACGACGAGCACGATGAACAGAAGGGATCCCACGATGAACCTCCTTTTTCTTTGATTTGCCGCCCGCCTTCCGATCGAGCCGCTCATAGTGGTAACGCCCATGCCGTCCGCGACTACGCAGCGCGGAATTCGTCGATGGGACCAGGTCGGGAAAACGCCAAAAGATGCGTCTAACGGCTCAGGTTTCTTTCGCCTTTGCGTGGTTTTCGGCCGCCTTGGCGTCCTTTTCCGCCGCTTTCGCGCGCTCGATCTCCTCAGCGGGCGAGCGCACCTCCCTCGACTCGCGTATGGGGCTGGCGACGAGGCCTTTGGCCGTCGGCTGCCCCAGGCGAAACTGGTTGAAGACCGCCCCGAACAGCACGAGCTGGCTCACGACGTAGAACCACGCGGCGAGGAGAAAGAAGAGCCCGAACTGCGCACCGTACGTGTTGAAGCCACCGGCGAGCCGGGCATATAGAGGAAAGCCCAGCGAGAAAACCTCGATCACGATCCCCGCGAGCACCGCGCCCGGGACCACCTGGCGCACCCCGAACGTGCGGTTCGGCACGAAGCGATAAAGGAGGATCAGCAGTCCGATCATCACCGCCGAGCCGATGACGAATCCAGTGATCCATGCGAATGGGAACAGAGCAGCCACGGAGTTCGCGGCGACCGTGATCCCAACCGCGACCACGAGCAGGATCATCATCATGAGGCCCATCGCCTTCTGCCTCACGATGTCTCGCTGCTTCGTGCCGAAGACCTGGGTCAGCGCGAACTCCATCGTCGAGAAGATGCTGCCTGCGCTCCATAGCAGGCCGCCCAGTGACAGCAGGCCCATCCAGCCGGCCGACTGCCTGACCCCATGCAGCGCATCGAGCAGCTCCGGCTGCGCACTGCCCGGGAAGACCTGGATGATCAGTGACTGGGCCCTGGCCTCCATGCCAGGGTCGCGGATGGCGAGGCCGACGAGCGAGAGGACCCCCAGGATGAGTGGGAACATCGCCAGCATGCAGGCGAACGCGAGCGCCGAGGCGTAGTTGCTCGCCTGGCTCGCGCCATAAGCGGCCAGAACGCGGAAGGGCAGCCAGCTCCGGATTCGTCGGATCATCGAGACGGAGAGGCGCGGCTCCCCGGCGGCACGGACCCCCTTGCTTGTGGTTTCCACTCGCAATTAGAACGCTACGCGAGTCATGGCGACCCTATGCTTCCTCGCTGTTCGAGAGCATGAAGCGACGAAGTGCTCACCCGCTCGCCGGCGTTACCGTCAATGTATGGAGCCTGTGGCCAATCCCCCCCAGATCCTGCCCAGGACATTCGACCGGCGCGTGTTCGACGCGATCCACGGACTGCCCCACTCTCCCGTCAGCGACCGCTACATCTCGCTGGTTTCCGATCTCGGGGAAGGCATGGGCTGGGTGGCGGCGGGCATCGGCCTCGCATGGCTCGGCGGCCCCAAAGGCCGGCGCGCCGGTATCGCGACCGCGCTGGCATCGCTCGGGACCACGTACACGGTCCAGCGCATGGTCAAGCCGATCTTCCGCCGCCGCCGTCCGTTCGTGAACCGCGAGACGCTCGTGGTGGGCATCCGCACCGGGGACGCATCGTTCCCATCGGGTCACACCGCATCGTCGTTTGCCGCCGCGACTGCGCTGGCGACCTTCTACCCGAATGCGGCGCCGTTGGTGTTCACGCTCGCGTCCCTGGTGGGGGCGTCCCGCGTTCACCTTGGTCACCACTTTCCCAGCGACGTCTCCGCCGGCGCAGTGATCGGCATCGGGACGGGGACGCTGACGGCCTGGCTCCTCAAGCTGCCGCGATCCCTGTGATCCCCAGATGCTGGAAGAGCCCGGCCCTTGCAGGCCAGGCTCCCCCATCTGAAACAACGTACAGGCACCCGAACGTACCCGACCAGGCGGACTTTGGGATGGCCGTATGCTCGCTCCATGGTCATCCGCAGCGACCTCGACGGGGTCACCGACGCGCAGGCGCGCAGGGCGCTCCAGGGACTGCCTCGCGCCGGCGACTATGAGGTCGTCATCAAACCGCTTCGATACCGGTCCTCTCCGCATCTCGCCGCGCGGTGTGAGTTCGAAGAACGCCGGATCGTGCTGCAGGTCCCGGTGCCGTTTCGTCCCTTCAAGGAGCCGGTGATCTATGCGGCCCGTCGCAAGCGCGGCCAGGGAATCCGCTTCGTATGGGCGTCCGAAAGTGTTTCGTTCCGCTTTCGCCGCGATGTGCTGCGGTTCCTGTACTGCCACGAATGGATGCACTGGTACCTGCACGAGGAGCTGGGGAGGAAATCCGCCGCCGAGACCGCGTGCGACCGCTTCGCCCTGAGCAACTTCAGACGCCCGACCGTCACGACCGTGGATGCGGATGCGGCCCTGCGCCGTCGCCCGCGCCGCCCCCGCCGCGCCGCCTGAGCCTGGCCCCGCTCGATGCTCGTTTACTGCCGCCCTGACGTGCCGATGTAGATGGCTTACTGGGAACGCCTGGCCGCGTGTCCCTTGTGGTCGTCGACGATCGAGCTCGCCAGGCGAACGATGCTCTTGGCCGCGGCGCTCGAACCATAGACCGCGACGAGCACCTCCCCGGTCACCGCGGCGCGGTCGAATCGCGCTCCGTCGTACGCGATCTCCATTTGCATGGCTCGCTTGACGACGCGCTCGGCATCGGCGCGGGCGACCATCGTTTGTGGCCGTGGATGGTTGAGGATGAGACTCACGCGGGCCGGCGGGATGTCGAGGACCTTCTCGAAGATCTGCAGCAGCTCCGCGGTGTCCTTCAGCGTCGGCAGCTCGGCGGTGACGATGATGAGGACGCGGTCGGCCCGCTCGAGAACGCCGAGGGTGACCTCGCTCATGGCCACGCCGAGGTCGACCACGATGTAATCGAAAGTCTCCTCGAGCACGTCGAGCGCGCGCTGCGCCAGCGCGGGAGTCACGAGCTCCGACTGTTCGACGCGCAGGGCGCTGGGCAGGACCGCCATGCCGGTGGGGTGATGAAGCACCGCAGCGAGGAGCGCCGCCTCGAACTCGTCCTTGTCCGCCCTGTCGCTCATCGCCAGACACCCGGTCGGCACCAGGTTCGCGACGAGTGCGGCGTGGTTGTAAGGCAGGCCGAGGTCGAGCAGCACGCACTGGCCGCGGTGTTGGTGGCCGATCGCGGCGGCGAGGTTGACCGCTATGGTGGTCCGGCCGGCACCGCCCTTGACCGCATAGACCGCGACGATCATCGCTTGCGGTGCGAAAGAAACGCGCGTACCTCGGCTGTGAGCACGGCCGGGCTGACCGGCTTGACGATGAACCCCTCGCAGCCCGCAGCCCTGGCGGACCTCTCGTAGAGGGGCATGTTGAGACCGGTCAGCGCGACGATTGGAATCGAGGCTGTCCTGGCACTGGACTTGAGCTCACGCGTGAAGTCGAGCCCGTCCATCCCCGGCAGCCCGATGTCCATCAGGATCAAGGCAGGCCGGCGCTTGGCGATCACGTCGCGCGCCTCCTCGGCGGACCCCGTGCCATCGACTGCGTAGCCGTCTCCTTCGAGCACGACCGTGGCGAGCAACAAGCTGCCCGGGTCGTCTTCGACGACGAGGATGCGCTGCTTTTTCGTCATGGGTGCACGCGCTCCGGCGCGCCCCACCTTACGCGGTGCGAAGGAATTTACGGACCTCGGCGGCAAACGTCCTGGTGTTGATCGGTTTCGAGATGTAACCGCTGCAGCCGGCTTCGATCGTGCGCTCACGGTCACCCGTCATGGCTAGCGCTGTGAGCGCGACGACCGGTATCGCGGCCGTCTTCGCGTCGCCTTTCAGCTGGCGAGTCAGCGTCAGGCCGTCGAGCCCAGGCAGCTGAATATCCATCAAGATGAGATCAGGCGCACGCCTGCCGAGCATGTCGAGCGCCTGCGCCGAGTTCTCCGCCATCTCGACGCGATAGCCTTCGCGTTCGAGCACCGCGCCCGCCAGGAGCCTGTTGGCCTCGTTGTCCTCGACGATGAGGATCATCGCGCGTCCGCTCACAGCGTCGCCGCCGACGCGTCGACGACCTGGCGCAGGAGCCCGAGCAGGTCGGAAGCGCCCGTGGAGCCACGCTTGAGGATGGTCGACACGTGGCCGTTGAGCTGGCGGATGTCTGATTCCGTGAGGTGCTTGGCGGTCAGCACCATGATGGGCGTGGACTTGGTCGCGGCGTCGGCGCGAAGCGCCTCGACGACATCGAACCCGGTGACCTCCGGCATCATCAGGTCCAGCATCACCAGGTCCGGCTTGCGCGATTTGGTCAGGTCGATAGCTTCGCGCCCGCCGCGGGCGAGGATCACCGCAAAGCCCGCGGGCTCGAGGATGCGCTTCAACCAGTCTCGATTCGCGGCCTCGTCGTCGACGACGAGAATGCGGGGCTTTTGCCCACTCTTGCGCCCGAACTTGAAGCGGCTCAAACGGCTGATCAGCTCCTTCGCCGGCACCGGCTTGACGAAGTAGTCGAGTGCGCCGAGCGCGATGCCGAGCTCGGGGTTGTCGACCACGCTGACGACCACCACCGGGATGTCACTCGTAGCCGCCTCGCGCTTGAGTCGCGTCAGCACCTCCCAACCGTCGAGGTCCGGCAGCAGGATGTCGAGCGTGATCGCCGCGGGCTTGCGCGACATTGCTTTCTGCATGGCGTCGGTGCCGGTGCGGGCGACGTCCGTGCCGAAGCCCGCGCGCTCGAGCTGACGCGTCAGGAGCTCTGCCGCGGCGGGATCGTCCTCCACCACCAGCACCAGGGGACGTGACGAGTCGGGGGCGCCGGCGAAGGCGGCCGGGGCCTCGATCGCCGCGTCCTGGCCGCGTGCTGTGATCGGCAGGGTGATCGTGAACACGCTGCCCTTGCCCGGCTCGCTCGACACGCGGACGTCTCCACCGTGCAACCTTGCGAAGCGGCGCGTCAGCGTCAGCCCGAGGCCGGTGCCGGGCTGCGTCCTCGCGACCCCGGAATCCACCTGCTGGAACTCGTGAAAAACCCGCTCCTGGTCTCCGCCGGCGATGCCGATGCCCGTGTCGGTGACCGATACCTCGACCGTGTCCTCCAGGCGCCGGGTCTCGATCGACACCACGCCACCTTCGGGGGTGAACTTGACCCCGTTGGAGACCAGGTTCAGCAGCATCTGCTTGAGCTTGCCCGCATCCGCGGTGATGTCCCCCGCGCTGCCGTCGGCGATCCGCAGCTCGATCTTCTTCTGCGCGGCGAGCGGCTCGATGGTGCTCGCCACCTGGGTGACGACCTCGGCGACGGCTATCGTCTGCAGGCGCAGCTCCATCTGGCCGGCCTCGATCTTCGAGAGGTCGAGGATGTCGTTGATCAGGCCGAGCAGGTGCTTGCCGCTCGAATGGATCTGCTCCAGGAACCGCTTGCGGGTCGCCGCTGGGAACTGGCCGTTGTTGGAGTCGATCAGCAGCTCGGAGAAGCCGAGAATCGCGTTCAGGGGGGTGCGCAGCTCATGGCTCATGCTCGCGAGGAAAACGCTCTTGTGGCGGTTCGCCTCCTCCAGCCTCACGTTGGCCTGCTTGAGGCGCTCGAGGAGCCGGCCTCGATCCAGCGCGGCCACGACTGCCGACATGAACTGCTGCACCCGGTTCATCTCGTCGGCGCCGAAGCCGGGCGTGAACGGTCCTGCGAGGACGACCAGGCGACCCCGATCGCCGAGGCTCGCGAACGGCAGCGCGAGGGCCGTGCGGTCGACTCCGGCAACGGTCAAGCGGCTGACGCCGTCAGGAAGCTGAGTCAGGCTGTCCCTGATCTCGCGAATGGCCATCGGGTCGACGTCACGCGCAGCGATCGGCGTTCCCTGACCGTCGAACGCCACCGCGGACGAGCCGCCGACCAGCCGCATCGCCCAGTCCAGCGCCCGGCCGGCTAGGGCGGCCTGACCCTCGTTGAGCAGAAGCAGGTCCTGCATGAACGCCCGCAGTCCCTCTTCCTCGGCCGCACGCCACTCGCGGCGCAGCCACGAGGGTGGCGAGAAGCTGACATAGAGGAGCGGGACGATGGCCAGCACGACGAGCTGGATCACGAGCTGGACGGCCTGGTTGCGAACCAGTGCGCCCGCCCCTATGGCGAAGGCGAGGATGGCGACAATCCCTCCGAAGGCGAGGCTGAGGGAGCGTAAGCGCCATGCCTGCACAGGCGGGAGGCTTCGCGCGACGAGCCAGAAGCGGACGGTGGGCTCGACCACCACGGCGGCCCACACGGCGAGCAGGACCAGTGCGGCCGGCAGCTCGATCGTCGGGCTGACCCGAAAAGTCGCGACGACGATCTCGGTGACGAAAAAGCCGAGCAGGCTGAGGGCGATGGCGGCGACCGCTACGACATGCCAGCGCCGCGAGATCGGGATCAGCGACCCGCGGAACCGCAGCAGTGCATAGGCGGATCCAACGAACAGGACCAGGTCGATCTGCGTCAGCAGCGGCACCGTGACGTTGAGGAGCGCCGGCACCCGGCCCAACAGCGAGACCACAGAAAGCAGGACGATCGCCAGGGCGAGGAAACCGTTCGAACGGTCCCGATGGCGAGCCCAGCTGATCGCGATGGCGACGCCCAGGACGACGAAACCGGCCGTGGTCACGTTCTGAAGCACCGCCAGGACGTTGCTCAAAGCTGCTGTTTCAGGCTGCGCCGAGCCGGTGGATGGCGGGCATCTCGCCCACGAACAGGTCGACCACCTCGGGGTCCCACTGGCTGCCCGCTCCGTCGACCAGCACCGCCAGCGCCCGGTCGACCGGCAGCCGCGGACGGTAAGGCCGGTCGTTGACCAGGGCGTCGAACGCATCGCAAACCGAGACGATCCTGGCCAGGCGCGGGATCTCTCGCGACCGAAGTCCGTCGGGATAGCCGCACCCGTCGAAACGCTCGTGGTGGTGGCGGATGATGGGGAGCAGGGTGGACGCGGAGCGCAGTGGCCTGACGATGTTCTCGCCGATCAGCACGTGGGAGCGCATGCGCACGGTCTCGTCGGCGTCGAGCGGCCCTGGCTTGAGGAGGATGGAGTCGGGGACGCCGATCTTCCCGATATCGTGGATGACGCCGCCGCGGTAGAGCGCGTCCAGCGCGACCTCGGGCAGGCCCAGGCGGGCGCCCAGGTGCCGCGCGGACTCGCCCACGCGCTGCGTGTGCTTCTCGGTTAGGGCGTCCTTGGCCTCCACGGCGGCCGCGAGCGAGAAGATCACCTGCTCGGCGCTGTCGAGCGTGTTGTAGAGGGCCTTCAGGCGCAGGGCCGACCTCACCCGGGCGACCAGCTCGACCCGCTCGACGGGCTTGGCCATGAAGTCGTCCGCGCCCGATTCGAGCGCCCGGACGCGGTCGTCGGTCTGGTTGAGGGCGGTGATCATGACGACCGGCAGCAGGCGGCCGCGCGGGCCGGCTTTGATCCGGCGGCACACCTCATAACCGTCCATGCCCGGCATTTGCACGTCGAGGAGGACGAGGTCCGGGGGCTCTGCTTTTATCTGCTCGAGAGCAGACGCGCCGTTCTCGGCGAGGCGGACGTCGCAATCAAGTCCGGCCAGGTAGGCCTGGACGAGCTGGCGGTTGGCGGCTCCGTCGTCAACTACCAGTACGACCGCCATGTCCTGGCCGCCTCAACTCGGATTGTGTTAAGTGACGCACGGAGGAAACATAGTAGCTTCTAACGTTTGAATTAACGCTTTCTTAGCGCGATCTCTGAAATATCTCGACGAGAGGCGCCGCGATCCGTCACGCGGTCGCGGTGCGGTCCACCTGGCCGGCCGTGGCCGACCGCGAAGGCTGGATCCGATTCAGGGCAAGCCGCAGCTGGCGGTTGGCGGCCGCGAGATCGCCTCGCCTTTCGAGCAGCTCCGCGTACTCGACGTGGCAGCGGCTCAGCCGCTCGGGTGCGCCCAGCGCGTCGAGGATGCCCCAGGCTTCCCGGAACTCGGCGTCGACCCGAGCGTTGTCGCCGCGCTCGGCGGCGATGCGGCCGAGCCACATGTGGCATTCGGCCTGGGTCGCCTTCTCTGCCAGCCGTTCGGCAAAATCCAGGGCCTGGACGGCGAAGCTCTCCGCCTCTTCAAGCCGCGAGCGCGCGATGTCGAGCTCGCAGAGGCTCAGGAGGATTTCGGCCCGAGCCGGCTCGACGGCGGCCTCTTCAAACAGCGCCAGGGCACGAGTCAGGTGCGAGCTTGCCGCCACGAGATCGCCGCGCTTGACGAGAAGGACGCCCAGGTTGTTCTCGGATCGCGCCAGGGAGATCCGGTCGTTGAGCGTCTCCTGGATGGCGAGGGCACGCTGAGCGTAATAGGACGCCTGCTTGAGCTGGCCGGTCTCGCCGTACGCGGTGCTCAGGCCGCCGTACATGAGCGAGAGCCGCCGTAGGTCCTGCACGACCGCGCCCGTCGCGATCGCCTGCTCCAGGGAGTCGATGGCCGCCGGCCAGTCCTGGTTGACCGTGTGCACCGATCCAAGGACGAAGAGCAGCCGAGCCTCGGTCGTCTGCGGAATCGGCTGGAGGGAACGGCAGATCTCGAGGGCGCGCTCGGCCAGGCCCAGGGCGGCTGGATCCTGGAGCAGGTACGCCGCCGACGCTTCGTGGCCGAGGCACTCGGCCGTCATCAGCTGGTCTCCTGTTCTCTCGAAGTGCTCTCGGGCGGCCGCCGCCAGCCGCCTGGCTTCGACCGGTAGGGCCAGGCGCAGCAGGGCGTAGGCCATCAGCTGCTTGGTCCGGGCCGCCACCTCAGGGTCATGTTCCGTGTCGAGGAGCGTGCGGCCGGCTTTGACCGCGCCCTGCGGATCGTTCCCCGCGAGCAGCAGCTCGATCTCGAGCGTCTGCGGCGACGAGCGCGGCTCCATCGTGGATGGCTGGGTGAGAAAGAAGTCCAGCGGACGCCCCGTCCGCTCGGCGATCAGGCGCAGCGTCTCCATGGACGGCTTGGCCTTGCCGGTTTCGACAAAATAGATGGCGGTCCTGCTCACCGTCCCGTTGGCCACCTGGGCGAGACTCATGCCCGCCTCGCGGCGCGCCTGCTTCACCGAACCGGGCTTGATCTCGATGCCATGCCGGCGGCCGCGCCGGGCTGACCGGCGCGCAGCTTGAGCTGGGCGCGCCTCAGCTTCTGGCATCGCGGGCCAGCTTACATGACCTCATACAGATTGACAACGATGGATTAACGGTGCTTATTGCGCAAACGGTCGCTCAGCAGCACTGTGGCACCACACCAGCGCCCGCCGTGGTCGCCAGGGTGATCGCCATCGTCGCCGCCAGGATGACGGCAATGATCAGCTTCCTCATCAATCTCACCTCCTTTGCAGCGCAGCCCGCGCTTGCCCGTGGGAAACCGGAGACCAGACGGTCGCTAGATATCGGTCGAAACTTGGAGCCGCGGAGCCCGGAGGGCCGCGACCACACCCCCGGCCATCGATGCGACCTTGATGCCCGCCACGATCGCCAGGCCGGCTCCGGCGCCGTATTCGAGTGGTACTGTCGAGCCGGACACGATGGCAAGCCCAACCACCGCCGGCAGCAGAGCCATGACGATGGCGAGCACCACGACCGCCGCCGCCGCCACCGAGCGGCCAACCGGCGCGCCAGGAAGATCCACATCGGCCTCTTCGCCGGCCTCTACGTTCTCGAAAGCGAACTGGCTGATGGCAGCTCCTTCACACAGCGCGATTTCCAATCACCCCACGCGGCTCTGCGAATACTGCTCGGCAATGTTAACTGATCCTCAACTTGAATTAACATACGGTTCCCTCTAAGTGGCCTGGCAAACTTCCCCCGCCGACCTCGCTTCCGGCCCGAAGACCAAGCCGACCAAGTCCGACGGGTCGTCTCGCGCCTTCCCTCAGCCGATCTGGCATGGTGCCCTCAGGGACGACTGGAGACGATTCGGCGTCGCGGCGGCCCTGGCTTTCGCGGCGGCCGCGGCGTTCATCGTCTGGACGGCGCTGCGCATCGGCGGCGACCAGACGACGATCGCAGTCGACGACATCGGCGAGGCGGCGGCGTCGGCGATCGCGGCGGTCAGCCTCACCGTGGCGGCGCGCCGGGCCAACGGCCGCATGCGGAGGGCCTGGGCCTTGCTCGCCGCCTCGGCCGCAAGCTGGACCGCGGGCGAGGTGATCTGGTCGATCAACGAGGTCGGCTACGGCGTCCAGCTGCCCTACCCGTCCCCCGCCGACGCCGGCTTCCTGCTCGCGATCCCGCTCGCCATCGCCGGCATTCTTTCCTTCACGACATCGCCCAGCCGGCTCGCGACGCGCGGCGAGGCGGTGCTCTCCGGCGCGATCGTCGCCCTCTCGCTGTTGTTCGTGGGCTGGGCCCTGGGACTTGGCCAGGTGTACGCGACTTCCGCGACGACACCGGCCGGCCAGCTCATCGGGCTCGCCTACCCGATCGGCGACATCGTCACGATCACCGTCGTCGTCATCGCGTTCCGCCGGGTCACCGCTCAGCAGCTGGGCCGCATGCTGCTGCTCATCGGCGGCCTGGCATCGATCTCGGTCGCCGACAGCACGTTCGCGTACCTGACCGCCGCCGGTCGCTACGGTGCACTGGGCAGCGTCCTGGACGCCGGCTGGGTGGTCGGCTACCTGCTGATCGCCCTCGCTCCGCTGTGGCCGGCGACGGCGGTGGAGAAGGAGAACCCCGAAGGACCGATCGAGCTGTGGCAGCTGGCCCTGCCCTGGATGGCGACCCTGGCCGCCGCGATCATGGCCATCCGGCTCGCCGCCACCGACCAGAACCTCGACCGCTTCCTGACGGTGCTTGCAGGCGGCATCGGTGTGCTGTTCGTGTGCCACCAGATCCTCACCCATCGAGATTCGCTGGACCTGCTGGTCAAGAGCCGTCGCGCCGAAACCCAGCTCGAGGGGCGTACCGCGCTGCTCAACCAGGTCATCGTCCAGGCCCCCCTTGGCATCGCGCGGGTGGGCGTGGACATGAAGATCATCGACGCCAACCCGCGCCTCGGTGTGCTGCTGAACGCAAGGCCGGCCGACATGGTCGGCGAATCGGTGGCGCGCTTCCTACCGCCTGAGGAGATGGACAAGGTCGTCGAGACCTTTGAGCCGCTGTGGAGAGGCGCGGTCGAAACCATCGAGTCCGACAGCAACGCGCTCCGCGCAGACGGCACGACGGTATGGCTGCACTGGAGCGCGACGGCGATCAAGAAGCCGGGTGGCCACATCGATTTCTTCCTGGCCATGTTCGAGGACGCGACGGCCGAGCACACGGCCCAGGAGACGGCGATGGCCAACCTCGCCGGCCTCGAGCGCCTCAGCCAGCTGAAAAGCGAGTTCGTCTCGCTCGTGAGCCACGAGTTTCGAACCGCGTTGGTGGGCATCCAGGGCTTCAGCGAGATGATCCGCGACCAGGACCTGGCGCCGGAGGAAGCGAAGGCATTCGCGGGCGACATCAACAACGATGCGCAGCGGTTGAACCGGATGATCACCGAGATGCTCGACCTCGACCGCATCGAGTCCGGGCGCATGACCCTCAACATCGCGCCGGTCGACGTCAACGTCATCCTCACGGAGGCGGCAGAACGGGCGCGCGCAGCGAGCCCAAAGCACTCGATCGTCACCCGGCTCGATCCGGCCCTGCCCAGTGCGCGTGGAGATTCCGACCGCCTCTTCCAGGTCGTTTCGAACCTCCTCAGCAACGCGACCAAGTACTCACCGGCCGGCGGGGAGGTCCTCATCACCAGCCAGGCTCGCGACGGCGTCGTGCGGGTCGACGTGCGTGATCACGGCCCCGGCATCCCACCGGACTTCGTGAAGAAGCTGTTCGGGCGCTATGAGCGGTACGAGGACAAGAGCCGGGCGAAGGTCATCGGCACCGGGCTCGGCCTGGCGATCACGCGCCAGATCGTCGAGCTGCATGGGGGCAAGATCTGGGTGGACAGCACCCTGGGCGACGGTGCCGAATTCCATTTCACCGTCCCAGTCGCGGCTCCCGTGGCGGCGCCCGGCCCGTGAGCGGCCGGATCCTGATCGTCGACGACGAGCCGACCAACGTCCTCCTGCTCGAGTCGATGCTCGCCGACACCGCCGGCGAGATCCGCGGCCTCACCGACTCAAGGCAGGTCGAGCACGTCTTCGCGGAGTTCGAGCCCGACATCGTCCTACTCGACCTGCACATGCCGGATCCAGATGGGCTCGAGGTGCTGCGGCGGCTGCGCAGCGCGCGCACGAGCCTCGGCTTCCTGCCCGTGATCATGCTCACCGGCGACACCGGCAAAGTGGCGCGCAACGCCGCCCTGATCCTCGGCGCCGACGATTTCTTGACCAAGCCGCTCGATCGCAACGAGGTCGTGCTCCGCGTCCGCAACCTCCTGCGCACGCGCCAGCTCTACGCCGACCTGGCGAAGGCCAACGCCGCCCTGGAGCAGAAGCGCGACCGGAAGGCCTAGCCGAACGACACATGAGACTCCGGTGAGGATGCCATGAGAGCGTGAAGAGGCCGGCTTACCTGGGCCTCGGCCTGCTGGCCGCGGGGGTGGCCGTCGCCGCCGTCGTGACTCAGCACACGAGCTGGTGGCAGCTGGCCGCGTTCGCCATCGCCCCGGACCTGGCGTTGGTGGTGGGCTCCGGCCCTGGCCTGCAGCGCGGCCAGATCCACCCGCGGGCTGTGCCGCTGTACAACGCCGTGCATCGATTGTGGGCGCCCGCGGTCCTGGTCGCCGTGGCGCTCGCGCTGCAGTCCCCGGCCTGGCTCGCGGGCGGGCTCGCCTGGGTCGCGCACATCGCCTTCGACCGGAGCCTCGGCTTCGGCCTCCGCACGCCGGAGGGGTTTCAGCGCGCCTGAAACGTCACCAGCGCGTGACCACGACCTTCTTGCGCGTGAAGAACTCGACGCCGTCCAGGCCGTGCACGTGGAGGTCTCCGTAGAACGAGCCCTTCCAGCCGCTGAACGGGAAGAAGGCGAAAGGCTGCGCGATCGGGACGTTGATGCCGGTCATGCCCGCCTCCACCCGCTCACGGAACTCCCGACCGGCGCGTCCCGACTGCGTGAAGATCGTGGCCATGTTGCCGAGCGCCATCCGGTTGGCCTGGTCGATGGCCTCGTCGAGAGTCGACGCCCTTTCGACCGAGAGCACCGGGCCGAAGATCTCCTCGCGGCCGACGGCCATGTCGGGCGTGACGCGGTCCAGGATCGTCGGGCCCAGGAAATAGCCCTGGCGCGACATCTCGCCTCGCCCGTCGACCAGCACCTCCGCGCCTTCAGCGACGCCCTTGTCGACGAAGCCGGCCACGCGATCGCGGTGATCGCGCCGGATCAGCGGGCCCACCTGCACCCCGGCCTGGTCGCCCGGACCGACCACGAGCTTCGAGGCGGCATCAGCCAGCGGCCGGAGCAGACGATCCGGGTCCGTGCCGACGGCCACCGCGACCGAGCCGGCCAGGCATCTCTCGCCAGCATTGCCGAACGCCGAGTTGAGGATCGCCGGCACCGCGATCTCGGGGTCGGCGTCGGGCATGACCACGATGTGGTTCTTGGCGCCGCCGAGCGCCTGCACGCGCTTCCCGTTGGCGGCCGCGGTTCGGTACACGTGACGGGCCACAGGCTCCGAGCCGACGAACGAGATCGCCTTCACGTCCGGGTGCGCGAGCAGCGCGTCGACAGCGTCGCGCGCTCCATGAACCACGTTGAGCACGCCTTCAGGGAAACCCGCGTCGAGGAAGATCTCAGCCAGCCGGGTTCCACCCAGCGGCGTCCGCTCCGACGGCTTGAGCACGTACGTGTTCCCGGTCACGACCGCGAGCGGGAACATCCAGAGCGGGATCATGACCGGGAAGTTGAAGGGCGGGATGCCGGCGCAGACGCCGACCGGGTACCTGTACAGGTCCTGGTCGACGCCGGTGGAGACCTCGCGCAGCGTGCGCCCCTGCAACAGGGTCGGTGCGCCACACGCGAAGTCCACCACCTCGATGCCTCGACGCACCTCGCCACGTGACTCGTCGAGGGTCTTGCCGTGATGGCGCGTGATGATCGCGGCCAGCTCCTCGAAATGCTCCTCGAGCAGCGACTTGAAGCTGAACATCAGGCGAACACGCTCCATGACGCTCGTCCGCGACCAGCGCCGATAGGCGGCCGCGGCCGCGCTTACCGCGTCGTCGACCTCGGCGCCGCCGGACAGGGGGACCTGCTCGATCACCTCCCCCGTCGCGGGGTTGTATACGGGCAGGGATGCGGTCTCGTCAGGCGGGCGGCGCCACTCAGACCCGATCAGGTTGGGGATCATCAAGGCCCACTCTGACACCATCCGACCGGCTGCGGATCAGGAACGCAGCGATGGTCGCGGTCTAACCTGCCGCGTACTCCAGCTCGGTGAGCGTGACCCGCTTGCGGGTGGAGAGGCGTCCCATCGAAGGCGACAGGTATGTCCCGGAGGTCGGCGCCACGTCCGCGTAGTCACCGCCCACCGCGATCGTCACGTAGTCCAGCCCGCCCCTGGTCGAATTGGTGGGGTCGAAGGGCCACGCGATCGCCTCCCCGGTGCCGTCGCCAGTAGGCAGCACCACCTCGACCCACGCGTGCGTGCCGCCCTGGCCCAGGAGGTGTCCCGAGACGTAGCGTGAGGGCAGGCCGCACGCGCGGCAGACGGCCAGCATGACGTGCGCGTAGTCCTGGCAGACGCCGACCCCATGCGCCAGCGCCTCGGCCGCGGTGGTGCGAACGCCGGTCACCCCCGTCCCGTACGTCAGCGATGCATGTACCCAGTCGTTGATCCGGCCGGCCAGATCCAGCCCCCAGCGCGCGGAGGAGGCCAGCTCGTCCGACGCCCGGCGCAGGCGATCGTCCGGGGTCGTGAGCCGGGATGGCTCGAGCAGGTAGCCGTCGGCGAGCCAGCCGTCCTCGAGCCGGTGAGGCTGGGCCGCCCGGCGCTCGACGGCGACCTCGACGTCGAACTCGATGGCCGTGGTGACTCGCGGCGCGAACACGTCCACCACCACGTTGCCGAACCGGTCCTGGCGGTCTTCGACCCGGACGCCTTCGAGCCCGACCGACAGCTCGTGGCGAAGCCGCCGCTGGTCGCCGAACCGCTCCGGCGGGATCACGACGAGGCGGTGATTCAGTTCGCGAACGGGCCTCGGGTACTCATAGCGGAAGGTCTGCGTGACGAGATACGAGGCTCGGCGTGCGGCCGCCCAGTCCACCGTCGCGATGTCGATCGCCATCAGGCCGCCTCCCCCGCCACGTCCGCCCAGACTGTCATGGTCCGAAAGACGGCGGGCCCGAAGGTGGTGACCATGGCGACGTCCAGCGCGTCACGGCCGCGCCCGATCAGCACACGACCCACACGCCTCGCGTTGTTGCGCGGATCGAACGTCCACCAGCGGTCGCCCAGGTAGACCTCCATCCAGGCGGCGAAGTCCATGGGCTCCGCCGGTGGCGGCACGTAGATGTCAGGCAGGTAGCCGAACACATAGCGGGCCGGGATGTTCATCGCCCGGCAGAAGGTCACCGCCAGGTGCGTGAAGTCTCTGCATACGCCCTTGCGGTCGCGCAGCACGTCGACCGCCGTCGTGCGGGGGTTGCTGCTGCCGTACTGAAACTGGATGTGGCCGTGGACCCAGTCACAGATCGCCTGCACACGCGCCCAACCCGGCTCGGTCTGGCCGAAGAGCTCCCAGGCGGTGTCCATGAGCTCGTCGGAAAGGCAGTAGCGGCTCGGCAGCGTGAAGTGGAGGAGGTCGCCGGGGACCTGGTCCACAGGCGCCTGCGCCACCCCGGAGCCGTCCGGGTCCGCCTCGTCGGGGACGACGCAGGCGGCGTCGTACCGCAGGGAAAGCGCCCCTTCAGGGGCCACCAGCCGTTTCACGGGGTTGCCGTAAAGGTCGGCGTACTCATCCGCCGGGAGAGGAGGCGAGGTGGTCCAGCTCTCGGTGACCAGCTGGTGCCTGGCGTCCGAGCGCGGGCGGACCTGAACGGTCATCGTGGTCGGTGCGCTCACGTCGTACTTGAATTCGCAGCCAACCCGCAAGTTGATCGTCTTCCCTGAAATCGGAATGGCGCAGACACTATAACCGTGCCCTCCGTGAAATCCCTCGGTACCGGCTACAAGACCAACGGCTTCTACGACGAAATGCTTGCGGACGCCGCCGTGCCGAGGCCCTCCTACCGCCGACTCTACGAGCACCTGGACCGGCTCGGCCCGGCCGAGCTGGAGCGTCGCCATGAGCTCGCGATGCAGATGTTCCGCAACCACGGCATCACGTTCGCCGTCTACCCCGACGCGCAGGGCAACGAGAAGGTGTTCCCTTTCGACATCATCCCGCGGGTGATCTCGGCTCGAACCTGGGCGCGCCTCGAGGCGGGGCTGAAGCAGCGGATGGTGGCGTTGAACCTCTTCCTGGAGGACGTCTACAACCGCAAGCTGATCCTTCTCCAGCGCGCCGTGCCGCCAGAGATCGTGCTCAGCAGCCCGCAGTACCTCAGGGAGGTCGAAGGCCTCCCCGTGCCGCACGGGATTCACTGCCACATCGCCGGCATCGACCTCGTCCGGGACCACAAGGGCGAGTTCTTCGTGCTCGAGGACAACCTTCGGACCCCATCCGGCGTCTCGTACGTGCTGGCCAACCGCCACGTCATGAAGCGGGTGCTGCCAGACCTCTTCGCGGGCTACCCCGTGCGGCCGGTCGAGGGCTACATCCACGAGCTGCTGCGCCATCTGCGGTGGCTGGCGCCGCCAGGCGTCGACGACCCCACGGTCGTGCTCCTCACCCCCGGGATCAACAACTCCGCCTACTACGAGCACCTCTACCTCGCGAAGCAGATGGGCATCGAGCTCGTGGAAGGGACGGACCTGGTCGTCGACCAGGACCAGGTCTTCATGCGCACGACGCGCGGGCTGCGTCCTGTTCACGTCATCTACCGGCGCCTCGACGACGAGTGGCTCGACCCCATCTTTGGGCGTCAGGAGTCCCTCGTCGGAGTCGCGGGCCTGGTCAATGCCTACAGGGCCGGCAACGTCGCGATCGCCAACGGGCTCGGCAACGGGGTCGCCGACGACAAGGCCGTCTACGCGCTGATCCCCAGGATCATCCGCTACTACCTGGACGAGGACCCGATCCTGCCCAACGTCCAAACCTATCTCTGCGCAGTCGACGAGGACCGGCGCTTCGTGCTCGAACACCTCGAAGAGCTGGTCGTAAAGACCGTCGACGCATCGGGAGGCTACGGGATGCTCATCGGCCCCGCCTCGACCAAGGAGGAGCGAGAGGTTTTCAGGCTGCGCATCGAGGCCCGCCCGCGTGCCTTCATCGCCCAGCCGGTGGTCGCCCTGTCCGTCCAGCCGATCCTGGAGCGACGGCACCTGCGACCGGCGCACCAGGACCTGCGCCCCTTCGTCCTCACAGGACCGGACGTCCACGTCACGCCCGGCGGGTTGACACGAGTGGCGCTGAAGCCCGGTTCGCTCATCGTCAACAGCTCACAGGGTGGCGGGAGCCGCGACACGTGGGTGATGGCGGAAGACGGCGCCGACGGCGGCGAGGCGGCGGCTGATGCTTAGCCGGGCCGCCACTTCGCTCACCTTGCTTGGTCGCCATCTCGAGCGGGCCGACAACCTGGCGCGCATCCTCGGCGTCCACGTCGCGCTGTCGCTGGATCGCACCGACGAGCCCGGCCCGGATTTCTGGATCCGGTTCATGGAGCTGGCCGGGTGGCCCCGTGGCAATACGGGACGCCGCGACCAGGCGGTGGAGATGCTGATCACGGGGACGCTCGGACCGTCGGTCCGCGCGAGCGTCGCTGCCGCTCGGCTGGCCGCGCAGGCGGTTCGTCCCTCGCTGCCCACCGAGCTCTACGAGCAGGTGAACGCGCTGCACTGGCGGGTCCAGGAGAACCCATGGCAGCCGGACCTGTACCCGTTCCTCATGGACGTCCAGCTGAGCATCCGCCTCGTCGACGGGCTCCTGGAGGACACGATGTCCCACGACGAGGCCCGCGACTTCGTGCGGCTGGGAAAGTTCCTCGAGCGCGCCGCCAACGTGACCGCGCTCGTGACGCGGAAGTCGGTGGAGCTCGCGGACGCTCCAGAGGATGCACTGGAATGGACGGCGGTGCTCAAGTCGTGTTTCGCGTTTGAGTCCTACCAGGCGCGCTATTCGGGCGGCGTGACGTCCGAGCACGTCATCGAATGCCTGCTTTTCGATGCGGCCCTGCCGCGCTCAGCGCGGTTCTCGGCGGCCGTCGCCCTGGAGTCCGTCACGCGAATCGACGGCGCCGGCCGGCGGTCGCGCCCGCGACGCCTCCTGGCACGGCTCGAGTCGATGTTCGAGAAGGCGGACACGGATTGGCTCGTCGAAAACGCACGCGAATTCGAGTCGGAGTGCCGCACGCTGCTGCGCCAGCTGGAGATGGCGATGCGCGAGACGTATTTCCATCCGAGCAAGGTCCCGGCCAGCGTGATGGGCGACGAGGGCAGGGCGATGCCGCAACAGCAGCAATGAGGCTCGAGGTCGTGCACCAAACCCGGTATCGGTACTCGGATCCGATCGCGGAGACCGTCATGGAGGTACGGCTGCAGCCGATGGACGGCAACGGGCAGCGGCGCCTGGAATTCGAGCTCGACGTCAGCGCCGGCATCAAGCCTCGCTCATATCGCGACGGGTTCGGCAACAACGTCCATTACTTCAACCTGGTGCGCCCGCACACCCGGCTGAGCGTGACGAGCAGGTCGGTCGTCGACACCGGCGTGGATGAGGATGCGGAGCCCGGCGAAGAGCTCGTCCAGGACTTCCTGCGGTTCCGATCCCCGGTGAAGGACGTGCCCGGCGTACGCGAGCTGGCGGGCAGGCACCACGTCATCGACCCTGGGTCCGGCCAATCCGTGGAGCACGCGCTCGACGAGCTCACGCGTTCGATCAGCCGAGAGTTCGCGTACAACCGCGCCGTCACCAACGTGTACAGCGACGTGGACGACGTGCTGGCGCTGCGCGCCGGCGTGTGCCAGGACTTTGCCCACCTGTTCATCGCGGTCGCGCGCGCCATGCGGGTCCCAGCCCGGTACGTCAGCGGCTACATCCACGATCCCCGGGAGAGAGGGGTGATGGGCGCCTCACATGCCTGGGCGGAAGCATGGGTGCCGGACAAGGGCTGGGTCGGCTATGACGCGACCCATCCCGTGCGCATCACCGAGCACCACGTCCGGGTCGCGGTCGGCCGAGACTACACGGACGCCGCCCCCACTCGGGGCGTGTACGTGGGATCGGCCACGGGGACGATGGAAGTGCGCGTCAGGACGCGAGAGCTCGAGGCTTAGAAGCGGCGGCCGCGGACCTGCTCGATCGAAAACCTGGCCGTGTCGGCGATGAGCATCACGGCCATGACGCCGGCTTCCACAGGGTCGCTCACCACCACGTCGGCGGCGTCTGGCACCGAGCCCGCCATGCTGGTGCAGAGGACGATGATCCCGGCCTCGCGTATCTCGCGCACGGCGTTGCTGATGTCGCCACCCATCAGCGCGCCCGCCAGGACCAGCGCGCGCGCCCGGTGCAGGCGCGCGACCGCCCGCACCGCCTGCGCGAGCTGCTCCTCTCCCACGAGCGGGATCGTGTCGACGGAGATGCGCTCGCCGCGGATGTTGTGCCGGTCCGCCTCCGACACCGCTCCTTGCGCCACCATGCCGACCTGGGCACCGCCGCCGATGACGATCACCCGCTTGCCATAGATGCTCTGGAAGGTGGGCACGCGGCTCACATGCGTCACACCCTCGAGCCCCTCGAGGTCCGCCACCAGCTTCGCCTCGTCACGGGCGCCGGTCACCTCCAGCTGCAGCTCCGCGAGCTTCTCCCGGTGAGCGCCACCCGCGATGTACGTGATGTTCGCGCCGTGCTTGAAGATCGCCTCTGAGATTCGATACAGCACCCCCGGCTCGTCGCGCGTGGCCACCAACAAGCCGAGGACCTCGCCGTCAGACATGCGGAGAAGATACCTCTGGGGTCTCGGCGCCGAAGGCGCGGGAGGCGACTATGCCTCAGCGGCGTGCGGCCAGCGGGGCGCCCCGAGCTCGCGAGAGACGCCACGCGCGGCCTCGCCAACAGCCGCCGACAGCCCGCGAGCGAGACCCCTCGGGAAGATGCGTTCCGTCGCGTCCACCACACCGATGGCGCCGACCGCGGTGCCGGCGTGGTCGAAGATCGGCGCGGCGACGCTCGACTCGCCCAGCACCGCCTCGTCGCGCTCGGTGGCAACGCCCTGGTCGCGAATCGCGACGAGCTCTTTGCGCAATGCAGCCTCATCGAGGGTCTGCTTGGTCAGCCGAGCGAGAGGTTCGGCGAGCAGATCGTCCGCCACCTGGGTGGGCGAGAATGCGAGGATCGCCTTGCCGAGGGAGCTTGCATGCAGCGGCAGCTGCAGCCCAACCTCGAGGACGCCGAACGCGGTGTCAGGACGGAACACGTGATGGACGACGACGACGCTCGATCCGTGCATAACCCCCACCCTCACTGCGGCGCTCGTGCGCGCAGCCAGCCGGTCGGCGTACGGGATGGAGCGCGCCCGGAGCTCATTGAGGTCGAGGTACGAGTAACCGAGCTGCAGCAGCCCCGGCCCGAGCTGGTATTTGTCCGAGCTCCGGTCCTGCTCCACGAACCCGTGCGATTGCAGCGTTTGGAGGAGTCCATGAACCGTGGGCCGGGCCAGCCCGAGGCGGTCGGCCAGCTCGCTGACGCCCAACCTGCGCGGGCCGCTGGCCAGTGCCTTGAGGATCGCGGTCGCGCGATCGATAGACTGGATGGAGGATCGCCGGCTTTTGTGATCATTCGGCATTGCTGAATTCCTGTCGGTAGTGTAGACTACGGCCGTCGTCTGGAACGGCGAATTCGGGGCCTGTCAGGCCTACGGGGAGTGTCGAATTTGGTCGGGATTGTACTGGTCTCCCACAGCCTCGAGCTCGCGCGGGGCCTGGCGGACCTGGCCTCCCAGGTGGCGGGCGACGGGGTCAAGGTCGAGCCCGCCGGCGGCGGGCCTGGCGGGTCGCTCGGCACCAGCGGAGACTCGGTGCGAGAGGCGATCGCAAGGGCCGACAGCGGAGAAGGCGTAGTGGTGCTGGCCGACCTCGGTAGCTCGATCCTCACAGTTCGCCACCTGCTCCAGGGCAAGGCCAACGGGCATGTGCGCCTGGTCGACGCGCCCTTCGTCGAGGGCGCGGTCGCGGCCGCGGTGATGTCGTCGGCCGGCCAATCTCTGGAGGACGTGGCGAAAGCCGCGGAGGACGCCCGCGGTGCCAGCAAGTTCTGAGTCCATCGTCATCCTGCCCGATCGGGTTGCGCTGCATGCTCGACCCGCGGCGACCTTCGTAAAGACCGCCCTGCGATTTCGGTCGCGCGTGACGGTCGGAGCGGACGGCAAGGTGGCCGATGCCAAGAGCATCCTCGCGGTGCTGGCTCTTGGGGCACAGGGTGGCAGTGTCTTGCGATTGAGCGCCGAGGGCGACGACGCTCCCGACGCGCTAGCGGCGCTCGCGGCCTGCGTCAGCGGGCTGATCGAGTAGCCGCTTCTCCGCGGCGTCGCGGCACGCCGAGTAGTCGAGCCTTCGAACCCACTTCCTCACCTCGCCGACCCGCGCTGCGGCCACGCTGAGCTCGTCGACTCCAAGCCCGACCAGGATCGGCATGGCCTCGGCGTCGGAAGCGGCCTCTCCGCAGACGTCGACCGGAATCGCCGCCGCACGGGCGGCACGTGTCGTCGCGTCGATGAGGCGCAAGACCCGCAGGTCAGTCACCGGCGCCGATTTCGACCGCTCGCGGTCGAGGCCCAGCACGAGCTGGGTGAGGTCGTTGGTGCCGATGCTGAGAAAGTCGCAGACCTTGGCGATCTCATCGGCCCGCCGCGCCGCTTCCGGTGTCTCGATCATCGCCCCGACCTGCGGTGCAGTCCGGCCGTCCAGGATCCCCGCCAGCATCTCACGCACGGCGCGCACCTGGTCCGGATTGGTCACCATCGGGATCAGGATCCGAAGCTTTGTCCTGGCGCCCGCTGCCACGGTCGCGGCCAGCTGAGCACACAGCACATCCGGCCTTTCCAGCAGGAGCTCGATTCCCCGGCCGGTCACGCCGCGAAGAAACGGCGGCGTCTTGTCGCCGCCGAAGTCGAGGAGGCGCACCGTCGCGATTCGGCCGGACAGAGGCGCGAGGACAAGGCCGAGAAACGAAGCCTGCTGTCGTTGCACCGGCCAGTCCTGCGCATCGAGGTAAAGAAGCTCCGTACGGAGCAGCCCGACCCCCTCGGCCCCTTGCTCGATCGATTCGATCACCTCGGCAACGCTGGCCGCATTGGCCAGGACGCGAACGAGGCGCCCGTCCTTGGTCTGGGCGGGATCCATTCGCCGGGCGATCGCCTCCCGACGCGCGTCGCGGATTCGATCGGTCTCGACTCGTGCGGCCGCGACTCGAGCTGCGTCCGGTTGGCGGTACAGGGCGCCCCCGCCGCCATCGATCACGAGCTCCTCCCCATCTTCGATCTCGAGTGCGTCCGCGCCAAGTCCGATCACCATCGGAACGCCCAGGGACCGCGCCACGATCGCCGCGTGGGCGGTGACGCCCCCACCCGCAAGCGCAACACCCTTCGCTGTCGTCGCGAGCTCCGCGACATCGGCGGGCCCGAGCGTGCTGGCCACGATGACGCCGCTCACGCCGCCCGGTTTGACACCGCTGGCACGAGCGGCCGCACGGCGGCCGAGGCTGCGCACGTCGTCCGCGCGCAGGGCAAACATCGGGTCCTCGACCTGGGCGAGATCGGAGGCGCTCATCTCGGCCGCCCCGCGAAGCGCCTCAGGCGCAGCCAGCCCCGAGTCGATGACGAGCGACTCGATGCGTGCGATCAACGTGGGATCTTGGGCCATCAAAACTCCCGTCTCCACGATGTCAGCCTCTTCGCGGCGACCTTCGGTCTGCAGCCGGGAAGCGATGTGCTCGAGCTCGTCGGCCGCCCTCGCCAATGCAGTGCGGGCCCGGCCCAGCTCGACCGAACGCCTGTCGACCGGAATCGCATGACCGGCGCGCGCCCCCACCCGGTCCAGCACGATCGCGGCTCCGACCGCCACGCCCGGGGCGGCGCCGACGCCGCGCAGGGCACGCTCCGCCATCAGGAGCCCGCTGCGACGGCCCGCTGAAGTGCCCGAATGATGAGTGCTGTCGACGTTGCGCCTGGATCCTGGTGGCCGACGGAACGCTCGCCGAGATAAGAGGCTCGGCCTTTCCTGGCCTGCATCGATGTGGTCGCCCGCATGCCCGCCTCGGCCGCGGCGGCGGCCTCGTCCAGCGCGCGAGCAAGCGGCTCGCCGTCGGTGACGCGCGCGCCAAGCGTTTCCACCGCCGGCTCCAGGGCATCGACCATGGTCTTGTCGCCCAGGGCGGCGGTGCCGAGGTCTTTGACCGAGGCCAGCGCCGCGGCCAGGACCTCGACGAGCTGCGCACCGTCGAAAGTGGCTTGATCGCCCAGCACGCGTCCGCCGCTGCGAAGCGCAGATCCCCACAGCGGTCCACTCGCGCCGCCCACGGTCGAAACGAGCGTGCGGCCGGCGATGATGAGCAGCCGGCCCGGCGGTGATCCGTTATCAGCGCCGAGGGCCTTGACGACGGCCTCGAAGCCTCTCGTCATGTTGGTGCCGTGGTCGCCGTCGCCGATGGCCGCGTCGAGCTGGACCAGGTGGTCCCGCTCAACGCGCACCGACGCGTCGATCTCGCGCATCCAGGAGCTGATCGTGGCCGCGTCCATTGTCCTCTCGGCGATCAAGGTTAGTGTCAGATACCCCAGCGCAGCGCCGCCGCGTGAACCGGCGCGTCCCAGAGCTTGGTGAGCTCCTCGTCGAGCTCGAGGACGGTGAGTGACGCGCCCGCCATCTCGAGCGAGGTGATGTAGCTGCCGACCAGGTTGCGAACCGGCTCCAGGCCCGCTTTGCGCAGCCTGGCGTCGACCTCGCCGTAAATGAGGTACAGCTCGAGCAGCGGCGTGCCGCCCATGCCGTTCACGAAGACGAGCACTTTGCTCCCGTGCTTGGCCTTCAGGTCGGAGACCACGGCCTCGACCATCACGTCGACCACCTCGCCGGCGGTGCCAAGCGCCGCGCGCCGTCGCCCCGGCTCGCCGTGGATGCCGATGCCAAGCTCGATCTGGCCTTCGGGCAGATCGAAGATCGCTTTTCCGGATGCCGGCGGCACGCAGGAGGAGAGGGCGACACCGAATGAACGTGCGCGTGCATTGACCCGCTTGACCGTGTCGGTGACCTTGGCCAGGTCAGCCCCGCCTTCGGCCGCCGCTCCGGCGATCTTCTCAGCGAGCACCGTGGCGCCGACTCCGCGCCTGCCGGCTGTGTAGAGCGAGTCCTGAACCGCGACGTCGTCGTCGATGACGACGGATGTGACCTTGATGCCTTCGTCCGCCGCATCCTCGGCGGCCAGCTTGAAGTTGAGAACGTCGCCCGTGTAGTTCTTGACGATGTGGACGACGCCCGCGCCGCCGTCCACTGCTTTCGTTGCCGCGAGCATCTGTCCCGGCACCGGCGATGTGAACACCTCACCCGGGGCCGCCGCGTCGAGCATGCCGACACCGACGAAGCCGCCGTGCAGGGGCTCGTGCCCCGAACCGCCACCCGAGATCAGAGCGACCTTGCCCTTCCTGGGTGCGTCTTTGCGCACGATGATCTGGTTTGCAACGTCGTATCGCAAGAGGTCCGCATGCGCCGCGGCCAGTCCGGCAAGGGACTCCTTCACCACGGCCGACGGCTCGTTGAGGAACTTGCGCATCTGGTTGGTTTCGACTGCCATTGTGATTTCTCCTGTCTCGGGAAAAGTTCTAGCCGGCGGCCGCGCGTGCGCCGCTGTCCTCGTGCGTGACGGCTTCGACGATCGGCCGCGCGACCAGTCGCGGGTTCGCGAGGAAGTCGTAAATGAGTGCCGCCGCCGCCGCACCGACCAGGCCTGGGACGAAGTAGACCGGGATGTACTGCGACCAGAAGGTCGTGCCGCCCGCGATCGCCTGCACCAGCTCGGGTCCGAACGCGCGGGCGGGATTCAGCGACGCGCCGGTCACCGGTCCGAAGATGAGGATGATCCCAACCACGGCGCCGCCGATGACGATGCCGGCCAGCTGAGTGGGCGACTTCGAGTCGACGATGCCGAGGATCGCGAAGATCAGAAGCCCTGTGCCTAGAGCCTCAGCCAGGGCCGCCTGCAGGAAGTAGCTGGACGAAGCATCGGCGGCGAAGTGGGTCTGGCCCATGCCGAATGTTGACGCGTTCGCCCCGAAGACGCCCCAGATCGCGAATGCGCCGATGATGGCGCCTACGTACTGCGACGCCCAGTAGACGGGAACTTCCTTCCATGGGAACCGCCTCGTCACCGCCAGCGCGAAAGTGACCGCCGGGTTGATGTGGCAACCCGAAACCTTGCCGATCGCGTAAACGAGCGCGGTGATGATGAAGCCGAACGCAAAGCTGATCCCAAGGAGGTCCGCCTCGGTCACGGCCGGCACCGCTTTGCCCGCGAGCGTGAGCGTCGCGATGACCGAACCTGGACCGACGAGAACCAAGGCTGCAGTGCCGAAGACCTCGGCCAGCGCCCGCTGTGGCATCGAAAACATGTCTCTCCGAACCCCCTATTTGCCTAATTATCTGACTTGTGTTCGACAATGTCGAACTGATTTCGCAAACCGTAGCCTCTCCCAGACGGTTTGTCAACAGGCAATTTCGTGTCCCACGCAATGTGACCGTCACACCAACGTGGATGCTCACATTTGGAGACGGCAGCCATGACTCGTCGTCGGAGGCTGCCTTAAGCTTCGGGTTCCATGTTCAAGCAGATCGGCATCATCGACTTCATTAGTCGGGGAGGTTCCCCGACTTAGCGCGCTCCGCTGATGTCGTGGGACCTCCCGGCCACAAAGGCCCGGAGGTTTTTTTATGTCTGAGCCAAGCACCGACAACCATCGCAACAGCTCCGCACGGCGGATCGTGATCTATGACACGACCCTGCGCGACGGCGCCCAGGGCCCCGGGGTTTCGTTTTCGGCCGCGGACAAATTGCGCATCGCGCGCACACTGGACTCGCTCGGGTTCGACTACGTGGAGGGCGGCTTTCCGGGGTCCAACCCCAAAGACGAGGAGCTCTTCGCCGAGCTGGCGGCGCGCCCCCTCAAGCGGGCGCGGCTCGCCGCGTTCGGCGCCACCCGCCGTGCCGGCGCCTCGTGCGCGGGCGACGCCAACCTCGAGGCGCTCGCGCGGAGCGAGGCGAAGACGTGGACGCTGGTGGGCAAGAGCGACACCTGGCAGGTCAGCACCGTGCTGCAGACGACGCCGAACGAAAACCTGGCGATGGTCCGGGAGTCGGTCGAGCACGGGGTGGCCGGCGGCCACGAGGTGATCTTCGACGCCGAGCACTTCTTCGACGGCTTCGCGCGCGATTCCGAGTATGCGGTCGAGGTCTGCCTGGAGGCGGCGCGGGCGGGCGCAAGCTGGGTCGTGCTGTGCGACACCAACGGAGGCAGCCTTCCCGGCGAGATCCGGGCAGGAGTGCAGGCGATGCGGAGCGCGCTCGACGGCCTGGACCTGCCGGCTCGCATAGGCATCCACTGCCACAACGACTGCGAGCTGGCCGTCGCGAACACGCTGGAGGGTGTGGCCGCGGGCGCCGACATGGTGCAGGGGACGATCAACGGGTACGGCGAGCGCTGCGGGAACGCCAACCTGGTGTCCGTGGTGGCAAACCTGGTGCTTAAGCTCGGAATGCAAGCGCTGCCCAAGGCAACGCTCACGCGCTCCACCGACCTTGCGCGCACGATCGCCGAGATCGCCAACGTGGCTCTGCCGCTGCAGCAGCCGTTCGTCGGGTACGGCGCTTTCGCGCATAAAGGCGGTCAGCACGTGGCGGCTGTGCTGAAGCACCGCGATTCGTACCAGCACATCGAGCCGGAGCTGGTCGGCAACGAGCCGCACGTGCTGGTCTCGGAGCTGTCAGGCCGCGGCAACGTCCTCGCCAAGGCGCGCGAGTTCGGCCTCGAGCTCGACCGTGACGATCCGCAGACGCGCTGGCTGGTCCAGCACCTCAAGGAGCTGGAGCACCGGGGCTACTCGTACGAGGCCGCGGATGCATCCTTCGAGATGCTCGTGCGCCGCCTCCAGCCCGGTTACCAGGCGCCGTGGAAGGTGGCCGATTTCACGACGCTGGTGCGCAAGGACGGCGCCTCGGTGCACGCCGAGGCCACGGTCAAGGTGGAGGTGGACGGCGCGGTCTACCACACGGCCGCGTCAGGGAACGGGCCCGTCAACGCGCTCGACGCCGCGCTCCGTAAGGCTCTCAGCCCGAAGTTCCCGGCGCTGCGCGGCGTCAGCCTGCACGATTACAAGGTGCGCATCCTGGACGGCGAGGCGGGCACGGCCGCGACGACGCGCGTGCTCGTGGAATCGGGCAGGGGAGCCAGGCGGTGGACCACCGTCGGGTGCTCGAGCAACATCATCGAGGCCTCGCTCGCCGCCTTGCTCGACTCGTTCGAATTCGCGCACCAGTCGCGGACGCCCGCCAGGACTTGACGTCACGCGACTCGGCTCGGCAGGCAATCCCCGACGCGCTGCGCCGGGATGTCCGTGTGCTCGGCGGGCTGCTCGGACGGGTGATCAGCGACTACGGCGGACCCGGCCTGCTCAAGGACGTCGAGGCGCTGCGGCGAACGGTGATCCGGGCCCGCGAGGCCGACGAATACGAGCGCAAGACGGAAAGGATCGTCGCCGCGTGGACGCTCGAGCGCGCGGAGCAGGTGGCGCTGGCCTTCACGTGCTACTTCCACCTCGTCAACCTGGCTGAAGAGCATCATCGGGCGCGGGTCCTGCGCGAGCGAGACGGGCCGGGGCCGATGCCGGAATCGCTTGCGGCCACCGTGGCCGAGCTCCGCAGAAAGCGCGGACGGCGCCGGCTCGCGGAAGCCCTCGCCTGCCTGGAGGTGCACCCGGTGTTCACGGCGCACCCCAGCGAAGCAAGGCGTCGAGCCGTGGTGGCCGCGATCCGCCGCGTGGGCCGGCAGCTCGATCGGGTCGACGATCCTCGGTCGTCGGAGGATGAGCGGCGCGAGTCGATGCGCAGCCTCACGGAGGAGATCGACTCGCTCTGGCGTACGGGGCAGCTGCGCACCTCACAGGTCACTCCCCTCGACGAGGTCCGGTCGACGATGGCGGTCTTCGATGAGACGCTGTTTCGAGTGGTGCCCGAGATCTATCGCGCATTGGACTGGGCCCTCGGACCATCCGACTGCGGCATGCGTCCTCCGCTGGCTCCGGCCTTCCTGCGCTTCGGCAGCTGGGTGGGTGGCGATCGCGACGGCAACGACTCGGTGACCGCGAAGGTCACGACCGAAACGATGCAGATCCACGCTGAGCATGCGCTGCTTGGGCTCGAGGCCGTGACCGCACGCATCGGCCGCGCGCTGACGGTGGATGCCGCCACGACTCCACCGAATGCGGACTTACGAAATCGCATCGCGGCGCTGCGCGAGGGTGAGCCGGCTCGGTGGGTCGAGCTGGAGAAGCGCTCGCCGTCAGAGCCGCACCGGCAGTTCCTCCTGTACGTCGCCGAGCGCATTCGCGCCACGCGCACAGCCGCGCCCGGCGCCTTCACATCGGCGCCGGAGCTCATCTCCGACCTTCTCCGCGTGCAGCGCTCACTTGCGGACGCGGGCGCGCCGCGACAGGCCTACGGCGAGCTGCAGCATCTCGTGTGGCAGGCGGAGACGTTCGGCCTTCACCTCGCCGAGCTCGAGATCCGCCAGCACAGCCACCTGCACACGCGGGCCCTGGCCGAGCTGCGGTCGCAAAGACCGCTCTCGCCGCCGACTCGCGAAGTGCTCGACACGCTCGGTGCGATCGCCTCCATCCAGGCCCGGTTCGGAGCTGTCGCGTGCCGACGCTACGTCGTGAGCTTCACCCGAGACGTGGGCGATGTCGCGGCCGTCTACGAGCTGGCCGAGCACGCGACCGGCGGCGCCGCGCCGGTGCTCGACGTCGTTCCGCTCTTCGAGACGGTGGACGATCTTCATGCAGCTCCGGACGTGATGGAGGAGATGCTGGCGCTCGCGCCGGTCAAGCGCCGCCTCGCCGAGACTGGACGCGCGCTCGAGGTGATGCTCGGCTACTCGGATTCGACCAAGGAGGTAGGACCGCTCTCGGCGACGCTCGCCCTTTACGACGCGCAGTCACGACTGACCGCATGGGCGAGACGGCGCAACGTGCGCCTCACGATGTTCCACGGACGTGGCGGGGCGCTTGGGCGCGGCGGCGGTCCCGCCAACCGTGCCGTTCGCGCGCAGGCGCCCGGTTCGGTGGCCGGACGTTTCAAAGTGACCGAGCAGGGTGAGGTCGTTTTCGCTCGCTATGGCAACGCGGCCATCGCGCGGCGCCACCTCGAGCAGGTGGCGTCGGCTGTCCTGGAGGCTTCGACAGCCTCGGGCCGCTCCGAGCCCGCCCATCGTTTTCGGCGCCTCGCCGTCGAGATCGACGCGGCGGCTCGCGCTGCCTATCGCGGTCTGGTCGAGGCCGGCGGGTTTGCTGAATGGTTCGAGCGGGTCAGCCCGATCGACGAGCTGAGCCGGATGCGCATCGCGTCCAGGCCGGCGCGACGCGGCGGCGGCCAGAGCCTCGAGGACCTGCGCGCCATCCCCTGGGTTTTCGCCTGGTCGCAGATGCGCCTCAACCTGCCCGGGTGGTACGGCCTGGGCAGCGGGCTGGCCGCGGCGCGGCTCGAGGACCTGCGGCGAGCCTACGCGTCGTGGCCTCTCTTCAACGTTCTGCTGGACAACGCCGAGATGAGCCTGGCCAAGACCGACCGGCGCATCGCCGCGCGGTACCTTGCGCTGGGCGACCGGCCGGACCTGGCAGAGCGGGTGCTGCGCGAGTACGACCTCACCCAGAAGAACGTCCTCGCGGTCACGGGCCACGCGCGACTGCTGGAAAAGCATCGCGTCCTGTCGTGGGCGGTGGAGCTGCGCAACCCGTACGTCGATGCGCTCTCGCACCTGCAGCTCCAAGCCCTTCGCGCCCTGCGCGCAAAGGGTGGTTCCGCCGCGGAGCGTGCGCGCGCCGAGCGCCTGTTCCTGCTCACCGTGAACGGGGTCGCTGCGGGCCTTCAGAACACCGGCTGACAGGCTCGGGCCGGCCGAGTCTAGTCGAGCGCGGCAGCCGGCCGGGGAGGTTCTCCATCCAGCGATCGTATGAGCGCGCTGACCACGGCTGGATCGAGGTGCGGGCCGGCCGCCTCCTCGAGGACCCCGCGCGCTTCGCGCTCGCTGCGGGCCCGCTGGTATGGCCGGCCGGAAGTCAGCACGTCGTACATGTCGGCCACGGCCACGACGCGAGCCTCGATTGGGATCGCATCGCCGGCGAGTCCGTGCGGGTAGCCGCTTCCGTCCATTCGCTCGTGGTGGTACAGGACGGCCAGCAGCGCCCGCTCGAAATTGCCCGCCCACTCCAGGATCTTCAAGCCCACCTCGGGGTGGGTCCGCATCAGCTGCCACTCCGAGTCGTCGAGAGGGTCGTGCTTGTGGAGGATGGCGCCTGGGATGCCAAGCTTGCCGACGTCGTGCAGGAGTCCAGACCGGGCGAGGACCCGCTGCTCGGCAGCCGACATACCGAGCTGCCTGCCGATCCGCACGCACAGCTCCCCGACCCGGCCGTTGTGAGCACGGATCTCACGATCGGAGACGCGCACTATTCGTGCCCGTCCCGACTTGCTCGGCGATGCCCACACGAGCGGGCCTGGGATCACGATCGCCAACCTTTACCCCCTCTGGTTTGGGTTGCTTCTTCAGAATCGACAACGAGCCAGACGGAAAGGGGGGTCGCTTATTGCCGCTGATGGAGGCGGCTACTGATCAGAGCCGAGCACGCACTCCACGGCCATCGTGCAGGCCGTCTGAACCGGGATCCCAAAGGAAAGCGCCTCGACGCCCAGCCCTTCGAACTTGGCCGAGGCGACGGCGACCACGCGGCCGCGGGCGTCGACCACAGGTCCCCCGCTGTTGCCGGGGCTGATCGGGGCCGAGAACTGGACGTAATCGCTCCCCTCCACGCTCCGAAAGCCCGAGATCACGCCCACCGATATGGTGCCGCCCAGGCCCAGCGGCGAGCCCACCACCATCACGGCTTGCGCGAGGTCGGGCCTGTCGCGCACGGTCTGCAGGGCGGGCAAGACCTCGGCGACGTGGATTATCGCGAGGTCGTCGTTGCGATCGACCCTCTCGATCGTGCCCTCGATCGTCTCGTCTCCCTGGCGCACGTCGACCCTGGCCACGCCTGAGCTCCAGGCCTCGTCGATGACATGGAAGTTGGTGACGAGCTCGGAACCCGACTTGCTCGAACGGGCGACCCAGCCTGATCCCAGTCCGTAGGAGGTCTCGATCGTGAACACCGAAGGTTCGACCTTCCGGGCGATCGCGGACCAATCTGGCTGGGCATCGATGCGGGCTTGCAAGGTGTGGACCCTGGCTCGCAGGCTGTCGATCGAGCGCGCCTGAGAGCTGATGGTCTGCATCGTGAATCCAACTCCGGCCGCCAGCGCGCCTGCCGCAAGGATCGAAACGATCCCAACGGCGATGGCCCGCGCGGGCAACGTCGGGAGACGCCTCGAAGCGGCCGGCGCCGGCCAGGCCCGGTCTCCCGGGACACCGGCCGGCGTCGAAAGATGGCGGGCTGGGATGGCCACAATCGGCTAGCCGAGCGCCGCCGACATGACGGACTGGGCCTTGAAGAAGCTGAGCATCGCTGCGTTGAACTTGTCGTAGCCGTCGTTGAACTTGGACTTGTCGTTGTTCTGCATCCCGGTGATGAGCTCCTGATCCGCGGCGATGGCGGCGCTGAGCGCGTCGCCGGTCTGGCTGTCCGCACTTGCCAGGGCAGATGGAACTGTTGCGCCGGCGCGGGCCGCCTGGAATTGCTTCATGTCGTTGAGCGCGTTCTGAGCGGCGGTCAGGCACGTGAAGTACGAGTCGCAGAGGACCTCGTTTTCATACTCGGTCGCCACCTTCCCGCTGTTGGTGATGTACATGGCCACGTACGCGTCGGTAGCCTTGCGCGCGGCGAGCTGCCCCTGCGTGTCCTTGAGCGTCGCCTGTGCAGCCGCGAGCTGGTGCCTGGCGGCGTCGCGCTGCACCGTGGTCGTGTAGAGAAAGTAGCCGAGCGTTCCCGACGCGATGAGACCCACCGCGCCGATCGCCGCGGGGACGATCCATCCGTGCCGCTTACGCGCGCGCGCCGGGACGGCGACCACCTGCGCCTCCCACGGCGGCGCCTGCGGGGCGGCCGGCGGCTCGAAAGCCGGCGCGATATCTAAGACCGGCAGCGGCATCGGCGGCGTCGCCACCGCTACCGGCGCCGTCACCTCTGCTTGCGCCCCATTGGCCTGCTGGCCGAGGGGGCCGATTCCGTCGACGTCCGGGTTGATTGACATCGTCTCGTTCTCCTTCCTGACGCGTGGCCTGCAACGCGACCACCGTAGGCGGCGCCTGGGAAGGTGTCGTCAGCGGATGTACTGGTTCTTTAGGGCGCGCCGAGCTCAGACGGTTTGGCCTGGGCGATCCTCGCGCGGGCCGATGGGCCTGGAAGCGCGATGAAGCTCACCAACCAACCGACCATGCCGGTGACCGGCACGGCGCCGCTCCAGACGGTCGCCTCCCACCACACCCCGCTCGTCGCCCCGAGGACGGCGAGGTAGGAGATCGTCAGCGCAGCAGGTACCGCGAACATGAATGCATGGAAGTGGTATGGGCGAGCGGGCGAGGGGCGCAGAACATAGAGCAGCAGGTCGCCCGCCGCGCCGGCGAGCAGGGCGACCAGGACCAGCTCCGTGTGATTCGCGACCGGGCTCACCAGCACGGCGTTGATGGTGAGGATCACCGTCACGGCCCCGACCGGAAGCTCGAAACGGCGCAGGAGCATCACCAGCAGCCCGGCGACGAACAACGCGTAAAGGATGAGGCCAACCATTCCGAGCTCCTCCTCCGTCCACGGAAAAGCGCGCGGGTCTGGCGTGGTTCCGGCCGCCCACCGATCGATGTAAGGCTGGTCGAACTGCAGGAAGAACGTGAGCATGGAAAGCGTCAGCGCCCCCGAGATGATCGCCGGCCAGGTGGCCCTGTTCCCTCCCCGCCGCATCGCGGCGCGCAGAGGACCGCTCACGATCAGCCCGCCTGTGAGCATGAGGAGGAGGTGGGGCGGGCTGAACAGGGCCGCCACGCTGAGCTCGATGCCGAATCGGCTGTGCCACCACAGGTCGAACACGCCGCCGATGCCGAACAGGACGGTGCCCAGCAGCGAGACGCCGTAGCCGTCGGGCAAAAGCTCGCCCCAGCTGCCGTAGCGCCGGTAGTTGCGGAACACGTTGATACTGAGAAATATCCCGATCACGGCGATACCGGAGTACAGGACCGCGTGATATGGGGTGAAGAAGTTCGTCTCCCTGCCGACGAGGCTGTGGTGATGCCACGAGTCGAGATAGGCGCCGGCCATCAACCAGACGCACAGCAGGACGAACGTCCAGGTGAAACGCTCGCTCGCCACGCCCGGCTGTCGTGGGCTTCGCACGCGGGTCGGGGTCGCCGCGGCCATCACGCTCCTCCTTCCTTGTCATCGGAAACTCGCCCGGGCGCCGTTTCGTTTCGGAGCTCGGCGCGCAGGCGCCGGAGGTCCGATTGAACGTCGGGATCGAGGTCGAGGCGGACCGCTTCACGCGGTTGTGGCTGGAACGTGCGAGAAGCCTCGCAGAGACTGGCGTCCAGTAGGCGGTCCGCGGCTTCGATACGTGACAGTACGCGGCTGTTCGGCGCCCTCGTCGCGATCAGCTGCGACAGGCTGTCGAGCTCTTTCAGCACCACCCGCCGCCGCCGGAGCGCGAGGCCGGCCAGCTGCTCCTGGCCCACGGCCAGGGCCGACGCGGCCCGATCCCACAGCCGTGGAAGCTTGCGGTGGACGGACGCCAACCTGGTCGCAGCCGCCTTATGCGGCGTCCTGTCGGCCTTCACATCGACCGGAATGCTAGGCGTCGCCATGCGCCCTGGCATCAGTAAGGCCACGGAGACTTAAGATGCGCGCGGGCACGCCGTGTTCGAAAGGGAAGGAGTAATGGCGGCCATCGCCCTCGTCCTCGAGCGCGCACGCGCTGGGCAGGGGCAGGCTCTCTTCGTGATCGGTGAGGCCGGGCTCGGCAAGACGAGCGTGCTGAAGGAGGCGCGCGAGCAGGCCGGTGGCTTTGCGGTCGGCCTGGGCCGCGGCCAGGCGATCGAGGCGACCCTCCACTTTGGGATCGTCAGCGAAGCCCTGCGCGGAGTCGGTGCCGGCACCCCGCTCGACCTGCCGCGAAACGCGGCCTCCGCCGGGCTCGATGCCAGGGCGGCCTACTTCTACGCCACCCTGCGCCGTCTCGAGGCCAGAAAGAAGCCGGCGCTCATCCTCCTCGACGACCTTCACTGGGCCGACCCCGACTCGCTCGCGCTGGTCTCATTCCTCAGCCACCGGCTCGGGTCGGTCCCGGTGGCGCTGGTGGCGACGCTGCGGCCATGGCCCAGGGCGGCCCTCGACCTCGCTCGACACCTGGCCCAGCAGGGACAGGCCCAGCTGGAGCAGCTGGTCCCGCTCAGCCCCGCCGCGGCGATGGCGCTGCTGGAGGAACGGATGGGCGGCGAGCTGCCCGAGGACACCATCGGCCAGGCGTGGGCGGCCAGCGGCGGCAACCCCTTGTTCCTGGAGGAGATCGCCCGCCACCTCCAGGAAGGTCGCAGCCTGTCGGACATCGACGAGCGCGGGAACCAGGCGACGCTGCTCCTTTCCCGGATCGCCGGCCCGGGGGCTGACCTTCGGTATGCGCACGCGGCCAGCGTGTTCGGCATCGAGTTCCGGCCGGTGCTGGCGGCTCGGGTGGCGGGACTGGACGAGCGCGACGCGACCGAGGCCCTGGGGGTCCTGGTCGACACCGGGCTCGTCCGCCCTGGCCAGGCGGGTTGGGCACAGTTCACCCATCCGCTATTCCAGCAGGCGCTGTACGAAGACATGGCGCCGCCCGTGCGCGAGCGATGGCACGCCTCGGCCTTCCGGCACCTGCTCGCACATGGCGCCGAGCCCGCGGAGTCCGCCGAGCATGCGGTGAGCGGGCAGATGCTCGGCGACGCCGAGGCGATCGCCGTCCTTCTGCGGGCCGGCCGTGCGGCGATGGCCGACGGGGCGGTTGCCACCGCGCGACAGCGGCTGCAGTCGGCGGTCTCGCTGGCGGGTGACAGCCCGACCCCGCAGCTGTTGATCGGGCTGGCCGAGACGCTCCTGTCCACCGGTGAGCCGGCCAAGGCGGTCGCCATCTACAGCCGGATCCTCGAAGGCTCCGCGGTTGAAGGCGATGCTCGCTCTCACGTCCATCGCATGCTCGGCCGGGCCCTGTTCGTCAGCGGCGACGCCCGAGCCGGCGAGGCCCAGTTCACGGCCGCGGCCGAGCTGGGTCTCGGCCACCCGGACCCCACCCCGGCCGTCGAGGCGCTGCTCGACCACTCCACCGCGTGCTACCTCGGCGGCAGCATCGCTCGCGCCGTCGACTATGCGACGCGTGCCCGAGAGCTCGCGCGGGGCGCGGGGCCGGACGTGCGCCGCCGGGCCGAATCGAACTGGGCTCTCGTGACGTTCATGTCCGGCTCGGCCGAGGGTTTGCCCGTCGCGGCCGCGGCCGCCGCCGAGGCCGAGCTCAATCCGCTCAACGAGACCGTCGACCCCACGTGGAGCTGGGGGCCGCTGGGCAACTACATGTTCATCTCGGAGTTCGCCGAAGCCTACGACGAGGCCGGTCGCGTCCTCGAGATCGCCTACCACGCCGCTGAGCAGCTGGGCGCGCCGCTCGCGATCGGCCTCCTCGACTCCCTGCGCACGAACACCCTCATCAGGCGCGGACGCCTGAATGAGGCCATGGCCAGTGCCAAGCACGCGCTGGCGATGGTGGACCTGGTGCCGTCCTTGACAGGCTGGGCGTGGGTCGCAAATGCGGGCACGGTCCTCGAGCTGGGTCGCATCGACGAGGCGGAGGAGTGGTGCGACCGGCTCGACAAGCTCCCTCAGAGCCTGATCCTGCGGCTGTGGATTCAGCGCATGCGAGGCATCATCCTGGGGCGCCGCGGCCAGCAGCACGAGGCGAGCGATCAGTTCCTGGTCGCGGAGTCGATCGCCAACCAGGCCGGCCTGCTCGAGCCCTGCGTGGTGCCGTGGTCGCGCGACGCGATCACCGCGCACGTGGCCTGCGGCCGGCTCGAGGATGCCGCGCGAGTCGTCGCGTGGCTCGAGGCAAGAGGTGCGGACCTTCCCTGCCGCTGGCCGCGCGCCACCGCCCTGTTCGGGCGCGCCCAGCTCGCCGAGAAGGCAGGCAAGAACGCGGAAGCAGAGGCGCTCTACCGCGCCGCCCTCGATCTCTATGGGCAGATCAGCCAGCCGCTGTCAGAGATCCGGACGATGATCTATTTCGGACGCTTCCTGCGGCAGGTCGGCAAATCGATCGAGGCGCGGCCGTTCCTCACGCGGGCGGCCGACATCGCGGCCGAGGCCGGTGCGATGTGGCTGGCCCAGCAGGCGATGGACGAGCTTCACGCCGCCGGCGGGCGACAGCGCAAGCACGTGAGCCCGGACGACCTGACCGCCCAGGAGCGACGTGTGGCCAGGCTCGCCGTCGACGGGCTCAAGGTGCGCCAGATCGCCGAGCACCTGTCGCTGTCACCCCGCACCGTCGAGACTCACCTGCAGAAGGTGTACCAGAAGCTCAACGTCTCATCGCAGATAGAGCTGATGAAGGTCGGCCTTCCGACTGACAGCGCGACCTAACTTTCAGTACATACCCTGACGACGCGGCTTCCGCGCGCGACTAGCGTCGCGACCGGAGGTGATGCATGGACTCGATTCCCTGAACTTCGCGCAACCACACGTCGAACCATTCGGATTACTCCACAGGAGAACACCATGCTCAAGAATTTCGCGCGCGCGATCGCGACGGGAGCGTTCGTGCTCGCCGCGGTCATCCCGACAACCGCTTCGGCCGCGGGCGGCGGCGGGAGCGGCACTCCCGGCGTCATCAGCATCACAATCGCTCCGATCGTGACCCTGAGCGACAGGCTCATCCTGACGGGGACCGTGACCACAACCTGTCCGGAGCTGGATCAGTTCCCAGGCGGCCCTCCGGTCACCGCCTTCTTTCCAGATGGCCAGCTCAACGTCGAGGAAGTTGCCGGCAACAGCATCGCCCACGCGGGCCTCGGTTCCTGGACCGACGTCTGCGACGGCGTCTCACGCACATACACGCTCACCGGCGCCGCCTGGGACCACCCGTTCCACCCGGGCACCGGCGCTGGAAGCGCCTTCGCCGGCCAGGTGTGCGGCTACGACCCGGTCTCGGCGATGTTCACCTGTTTCTTCGGGGCCGCGACGCAGGCGGTCAGCATCGTCGCCGTTCACTGATAACCACAGGTAGCCCAAAGTTCAGGGCCCGGCTACCGCCGGGCCCTGTTGTTTTCTGAGTCCACGCCCGAGCACGCGGCGACCAATGCCTCGTTGAAGATCTGCGGCCGCTTGACGCAGACGAAGTGGTCGCCCTCGACCTCGTGCACCGACGGGTTGGCCAGGACCCGGCACAGCTCGCGCTGGATCGCCGGTGCGACGACCTGGTCTTGCGTCGTGAGGACGACGGCGGTGGGTCCGGCCACGCCGCCCAGCCAGTCGCTGGAGTCAAACCCGATCGCCTCCGTCGCCGCCTGGAGGATCGCGCGGGTGTCGTGCTTGGCGACCTGGTCCATGACCCATCGGCCCTGGTTGCCGTCCGTGGATCGGGGCGCGAGCACGGCCATCATCGCCGCCTTGCGCATCGGTGCGGGCGCCATCAGCGCGGCGCGCGTCAGCAGGCGCATCGCCGCGCCACCGCCGGCCGACGCAAAGTTGTGGGCGGTGGCACACAGGACGAGGCCGCTCACCATCTCCGGGTGGCGGCGCGCGAACAGCTGCGCGACCAAGCCGCCCAGCGAATAGCCGACGACGATCACCCTGCCGAGCTCGAGGAGCTCGACGATCGCCGCCAGGTCGTCGGCGCACTGCGCGCCATCGAACTGCCGCGTCGGGATCCCGTCGCCGTGTCCCCGGAGATCGGGGGCGACGACCCGAAACTGCGTGGCGAGCTCGGGCACCGCGAGCGACCAGTTGAGGTCGGCGCTCGCAAGCAGTCCGTGCACCAGAAGCACGGTGGCCGCTCCGGACGGGCCGGCCGCCTCGCGGACGAAGATCGTGCCGCGGCCCGGAAGATCCAGCCGCCTTCCGGCCGGCATCTCCGCGGCGAAGTGCAGGTCGGCGAGGTCGAGGCGCTCGAGGCCAGTGGCCTTTGGCGCGCGCCGGCTGCGAGTGGTCCGTCGACTTGTCCAGAACATTTGGCTCCTCCCTCCGGCCCGGTTGGGCTCGGTGAGGGGGAGCCTCGGAACAGACCTCTCCCGCTGAGGTCCGGATCAGGTACCTGATGAGTCGGGCTACGAACGCGAGACTGGTCCAGCGATCGCGCTGGACTGGTCTACGTCAGGCGGGAGGCGCCTGCTCCTCGAGCTCCTTGAGGCGATCGACCAGGCGACGGACGCCGTAGGAGCGGCGGTTGAAGTAGGCGGCGCGGCTCAGTCCGACCCGCCGCTCGACCGCGTAGTGGCCGCCGATGCGGCGGACATAGTAGAGCTGCAGGATCTCTCCCGCCTGCGCATCGACCTGCGACGGCGACGAGCGCAGTGATGAGATCGCGTCCTCCATCACCTGCCGCAACGAGGAGGCGGTGTGTGACGGGAGGCACCGCAGGTGGACGAGAGGACTTTCGGCGAGGTCCCTCAGGTTGTTGAAGACCTTGAGGGCATGCTCGAGCCTGTCGACCGTTATGTCTGGCGCCGCCGGGTTGGAGTCCTGCTCGGGCGGCGGCCACAGCACCGCGGCCGCTTTGGCCACCTCGCGCTCGGGGAAGGTGAGGTAGGACATCAACCAACCGGCAAGCCCGCTGATCAGGATGGTCCCGTAGACGACGTCGGTGTGCCAGACGATATTGCCCTTCTGAAGCTGAACCGCGGCGAGGTACACCGCAGGCAGCAAGGCGCCGGTTCCGGCCGCGAACATCCGGAGCTGCAGCAACCGGTCGGAGCGAGGCTGGGCCCACAGGAGCAGCAGGTCGCCGAGGACACCCACCACAGCAGCCACCGGCACGTACTGGTAGTGCCCGAGCTGCGCGCAGAGGAGCAGCGCGGTGAACGTGAGCATGAAGGTGATGCTGCCGATCGGCAGGCGTACCTGGCGCAGCAAGAGGAGGATGGCGCCGATCACGATCGCGGCCTGCATCAACAGGCCCAGGGCGCCGAGCTCTTCCGCGATGAACTGCGGCAAGGCACGCGGATTCGCCGCCCAGTCGTTGATGTACGGGTGGTTGAACTGAGTGAAGAATGTGATCGCCGCGAACACCAGGGTGGCGGACATCAATGCGGTGGGGCCGGCGACCAGCTCACCCCGACCGATGGCGGCCCGAAGCGGACCCGTGACGATGAGCACGCCGCCCGTGATCTGGATGAGGTTGGGCGGCCTGAAGATGGCCGGGACGCCGACGATCTCCGTTCCAAAGGCCTCGGACCACCAGATGCTGATCAAGATCCCGGCCGCGAACACGATGCACCCGGCTGCCGAGAGCTCGTAACCGCTGGGGACGATCGCGTCGAGTCGCCGCTGTGACAGCCAGCGAACGAGTGCCGTGCCGGCGAGAAAGCAAGTCACCAGGAGCCAGGCGGCCTGCGACGGTGCATGGAGCCAGGGCTCGGGGGCTACGTTGCGATCGATCCAGGCGTCGGAATATCCGGCGACCACGAGAATCGTCGCCAGGATGGCGAAGACCCAGTCGAACCTCGTCCCCGGCCATGTCGCCGGCTTGAAGATCCTGATCTTGCCGGCGCTGTCCAAGGTGGGACACAGAATGCACCGAGCAGCATCGGGGCGCAACCGCCCGTGGGACTACGTCCGATCGAACATCGGGTTCACCGGCCCGTGACCTTGTCCGAGGTCGAGCGAGTGCTCGATGGCGCCGCCGATGAACGCCTTGGCCGCGCGCACCGCCGCCAGCGGATCCTGGCCTTTGGCCAGTCCCGCCGCGATCGCGGCCGAGAACGCGCACCCGCTGCCATGCGTGTTCTTGGTATCGATGCGGCGACCTGACAGCTCGACCATCTCGATGCCGTCCCAGTAGACGTCAACAGCGTCCGTTTCGGCATGGCCGCCCTTGACCACTGCGGCGCGGGGGCCGAGCGCGACGAGGTCCCGGGCCGCCTGGCGCCGTTCGTCAAGGGATTTCAGCGGGCGGCCCAGCAGCACCTCCGCTTCGGGAATGTTCGGCGTCACGACCGCGGCCAGCGGGAGGAGGTGGCGGTGCAGGGCCGCGATGGCGTCATTGTGGAGCAGCCTCGCTCCGCCCTTGGCGACCATGACCGGGTCGACCACGAGGTTCGTGATCCCGTGCTCCTTGATCGCCGCGGACACGGCCTCGATGATGTCCGCGCTGGCGAGCATCCCCGTCTTGGCCGCCTGCACCCCGATGTCTTCGACAACCGCGTCGATCTGAGCGCGGATCACGCGCACGGGCACCTCGTGGATCTCGGTCACGGTCAGCGTGTTCTGGGCGGTGATGGCCGTTATCGCGGATGTCCCGTGTACGCCCAGGGCGGCAAACGTCTTGAGGTCGGCCTGGATGCCGGCTCCGCCGCCGCTGTCGGAGCCGGCGATCGTCAGCGCGACGGGGAGCTTCACGCCGGCCACAGGCGGCGCCCGCCCCAGTAGACGGCGGCCGCGACCGCGACGCTCACGAGCCCGCTCGCGTCGGCCCCATGCAGGCGTCCGATGAGGCCGTCGTTGAAGAAGTGCGGCGCGGAGATGAGGTTGCCGAACAGGTTGTCGTAGTTGACGAACAGCAGGCTCGCGGCCGTGCCCGCAAGCCAGGCGCCGATCGCGAGGCCCGGCCGCGCTCTGCCCTCGAAGACGAAGAAGCTGAGGAGCACGACCGCGGCCCACGCCGGCGCCCACAGGTAGGTGAGGATGAGGAAGTCCTCGTACGCAAGGTGGAAGTCGGTTACCAGCACCGCATAGGCGGCTAGCGCGGTGCCCAGGATTCCACAGCCGAGCGCGGTCTGCCAGCGCTGCAGGCGGATGCCCATGGTCAGCGTGACCAGTCCGGCCGTGTACACGTCCAGGTAGTTGGCCCAGATCTCGCCGACGACCACGAACAGGAAGAACGGGGCGGCGACCCAACCTGGGGCGTGTGTGCTGATGACGGCCAGGACGCCGGGACCGGCGGCGAGCTTCGCGTCGATGGTCGGCAGCAGCAGGCCGAAGAGCCCGAGCAGCGTCATCGGCAGCGCGATGCCGATAAGCGGCCAGATCGTGACGGACCGGGTCGGGCTCGACGCCGGCAGGTAGCGCGAGTAGTCGCTTGCGAACGGGTACCAGGATGCGACCAGGGCGAAGCAGGTCATGAAGCCGAGCACGAACGCACCCGGGTAGTCCGCGCCGGAGACCGATGGGCCCTGCGCCCAATGGAACTGGGGCGCGAGCAGCACGAACAGGATGGCGGCGAGCGCGGCGAAGATGACCGCGCCGTACGACTCCAGGACCTTGATCGTCCCGTGTCCGTATACGGCGACGGCGACGCTGATCGCCGCGATCAGGAGGACCAGCGCGAACGTGATCACGCTGCTGCCGCCGCCGAGCAGCTGCGCTCCGGCCTTGGCGGCGATGACGCAGTCCACGGCGAACCAGCCGACCGCCAGGAAGAGGGTGAGCGCCGCACCGACATACGATCCGCGCCGCCCGAAGATGCCCCGCGTGAACACGATCTGGGGCAGGCCGCTCCTGGGACCGGTGTTGCTGAGCAGGCCGAGGATCAGCGCGGCCGCGACGGTGCCCAGGACCGTGGCGGCAAGACCGTCCCAAACGCCAAGGCCGTAATAGGTCGTCAGCAAGCTTGCCGTGAAAAGGCTCGCGTAGTTCGCGAAAGCGCCGGCCCACAGGAACCCGAGCTCGCGAGGCCGGCCGTGCCGTTCCGCGGCCGGGATCGCATCGATGCCGTGGGTCTCGACCTTTCCGAAGGCGTCGCCCTCAACGCTCCGAGCAGAAAGTTCGCTCAACCTCTCCCTCCGCTGGCATTACCCAGTTCAGGTATTTGCGGTCGGCGCCGTGCGCCCTCTCAGCCCTTCAAAGGTCCCCGCGAAATCGAAGAGTTCGTGGGGTTTTCGAAATTGGCTCCCGCTTCGTGCTTCCGATTCTAGAGGGCCGCCAACTTCCTTATGTATGCGGCCCGATAGACTCGCGCGGTGAGGGCGATCGTCGGAGGGCTCGTGCTCATGGCCGCCATGAGCGTGATCGTGCTCTCGATACGGCCGGGCGGGCTACGCCGCCAGCTGCGGTTGGCGGCGCGGCGGTTCCGGCTCGTCCTCGTGCTCGCCGGCATTTACGTGGTCGGCTCGACCGCGATCCGGATCCTCTTCCCCGAAGGGTGGGTGGCCGACTACGGGCCGCCGGCGATGGCGGTCGCGCTCGCGGGGGCTTTCCTCGTGCTGGCCCAGGATCCGGCGATGCCGCCGGCGGCGAAGCCATGATCGCCCGCGAGCCCGATTCGGTCACCCTGGCCGACGTCGAGGAGGCTCGCAAGCGCCTCGACGGCATCGTGCCCCGAACGCCACTGGTGCGCTTCGATGACGGCGGCGGCGGCGAGCTCTACCTGAAGCTCGAGAACCTGCAGCCGATCCGGTCGTTCAAGGTGCGTGGCGCCGGCAACGCGATCGCGATGCTGGATGCCGGCGCGCTGCAGGCCGGCGTCTACACGGCCAGCGCCGGCAACATGGCCCAGGGCGTGGCGTGGAGCGCACGAAGGCTCGGCGCCCGGTGCACGGCGGTCGTGCCGGCGGGCGCTCCGCACAGCAAGCTGGATGCCATCCACCGGCTGGGGGCGGAGACGATCGCACTGCCATTCGACGACTGGTGGCAGGTCGTCGTGACCCACCGCTATCCGCCGCTCGAGCCCGCGACCTTCATCCACCCCGTCAGCGACGTGGCCGTCATGGCCGGCAACGGCACGATCGGGCTGGAGATCCTGGAGGACCTGCCTGACGTCAACGCGGTGCTCGTGCCGTTTGGCGGCGGTGGGTTGAGCTGCGGCATCGCGACCGCGATGCGCGGCGTCCGCCCCGAGGTCCGCGTCTACGGATGCGAGGTCGACACGGCCGCGCCCCTTGCGGCCGCCCTGGCGGCGGGAGGGCCGGTGCCCTGCGCGCGAACGGCCTCGTTCGTCGACGGCATCGGCGGGCCGTCGGTTCTGCCCGAGATGTGGCCGCCGTCATCGCGGCTCCTGGCGGGCTCGTTGGTGGTGGGCCTCCCCGACGTGGCCGCGGCCATCCGCGACATGGTCAAGCACAACGCGATCGTGGCCGAAGGCGCCGCCGGCGTGGCGGTGGCGGCAGGGCGCAAAGGCCTCGCCGGCCCTGGACGCTGCGTTGCCGTGGTCTCCGGCGGAAACATCGACCCGGAGGTGCTGACGACGATCCTGGCCGGGAGAGTGCCCTGATCGGGCGCGACTTCAGTCGACCTTGACCTCGGCGCCGTCCTGCGCCCAGCGGGTGTGAAACGCGCCGTCGCGATCGATCCGGTGGTAGGTGTGTGCGCCGAAGTAGTCGCGCAGGCCCTGGATCAGGTTGGCCGGCCCACGAGCTCGCCGGTAGCCGTCGTAATAGGCGAGCGATGACGACAAGGCAGGCACGGGCACGCCTCGATCGACGGCGGTGCTGACGACGCGGCGCCACGCGTCCTGGCTTGAGGCAAGGGCCTCCTGGAAGAACGGCGCCAGCATGAGGTTCGCCAGCTTCGGATCGTCGCCGTACGCATCCTTGATGCGGTCCAGGAACTGCGCGCGGATGATGCAGCCACCGCGCCAGATGGTCGCCAGCGCACCCATATCGAGGTCCCACTCGTATTCGTGCGACCCGGCCTGCAGATGCTCGAATCCCTGCGCGTACGCGACGATCTTGGCCGCGTACAGGGCATCCCTGACATCGTCGACCAAGCCCATGTCCCGGTCGTAACGGACTGGTGGGGACACCGGTCCGCTCAGGATGCCGGCCGCCCGCACCCGCTGCTCCTTCTGGCTCGAGAGGATGCGCGCGAAGACCGCCTCGGTGATGCCGGTCAGCGGCACGCCGAGCTCGAGGGCGGACTCACTGGTCCAGCGCCCGGTTCCCTTCTGCTCGGCCTCGTCCTCGATCGCGTCGACGAGCGCTCCGTTCGATCCGCCCGAGCCCTTGGCGAGCACGTTGGCCGTGATCTCGATGAGGTACGACTGCAGGCGGCCCTCGTTCCATTCGCGAAAGATCGAGGCCAGCTCGGCCGGGGTCAGGCCGAGCGCCGAACGCAGCAGGTCGTAGCTCTCCGCGATCAGCTGGATGTCGGCGTACTCGATCCCGTTGTGGACCATCTTCACGAAATGGCCGGCGCCGTCGGGCCCGATGTACGTGCAGCAAGGCACGCCGTCGACCTTGGCGGCGATCGCGTTCAACATCTCGGCGACGTGCTCATACGATTCGCGAGTTCCGCCAGGCATCAGGCTCGGTCCCAGGAGCGCGCCCTCCTCACCTCCCGAAACCCCCATGCCAAGGAATCCGAGCCCGGCTCTCGCCGCGGCTGCCGCCCGGCGTCGCGTGTCATGGAAGAGCGAGTTGCCGCCGTCGATGATCGTGTCGCCCGGCTCGAGCAGGGCGGACAGCGAGTCGATGCCCTCGTCTACCGGCGACCCGGCTTTGACCATCAGAAGAATCGCGCGTGGCGGCGTCAGAGAGTGAACCAGCTCCTCGAATGTGGCGGCGGGCCGGAAGTCGCCTTCCGCGCCGTGCGCCGCCATGAACTCGTCCGTGCGCTGTCGCGTGCGGTTGTACACGGCGACGCGGACGCCATGGGATGCGAGGTTGCGGGCCAGGTTCATGCCCATGGTCGCCAGCCCGACGACGCCCAGCTCGTGATCTTCCATCGGCCTCACCCCTGTGGGCATTATGCCAACAGCCGTCGGCTGGACCGCGAGGCGAGATCCTCAGCAGGCGCCGCGGTCAGCGGCTAGGGCGAAGGTGATGCCGTCGCGCGCGCGTTCTCAGCCGCCTCCTGCGCCGCCGTCTCGCCCGCCTCGTGGCTCGCGGTCTCGTTGGAATGCCCGCCAGGCCCCCCCGGACCACCCGGGTGGAAGGTGCCGTTGTTTTCGGCGGCCTCCCTCGCCGCCGACTCCTGGGCCTCGTGGGCCGGGGTCTCATTCGACTTGAATGCCCCCGAGCTCGGTGACGGGGATGCGGCGGCCAGGAAGTTGGTGGGGGTTCCCCTGCCGGCGGCCGACGCTGCCATGACACCGACGAAGACCATGGCCGCCGCCACCGCGGACGCGATCAGCAACGTTCTTGCTCTGCTCATATCACGCATGGTCCGATGTGAACCTCAGGGAAGGCTTGGAATCGGGTGTGAGTTTTTACTGCTCGCTGGAGAGCTCGAGGCAGCGGATCCCGCTCATGTCGATCCAGAACTTGCCGCGGCCCCGGACGATGCGCATCTGCACCTGGTCGCACGTGGGGCATCTCACCACCACCCCGGGCGCGTTCATGTACACCACGACCTGGCCCACCGCATGCACCTTGCCGCAGCTGGCGCATGTGCCCTCGGCCATCGTCATCTCCATCCCGAAGATCTCGCGCAGCAGGCCACCGATGGCGTTGCCGTCGAGCTTGAGGTCGGATTGCTGCACGGTCATGGTCAACCTCCTGTGGGTCCGAACCGCTCGGTCTTGACGGATGCGGGGTCGTAGCCCATGTCGACCAGCAGGGTGGCGACGCTTTCGACCATCGGGGTAGGGCCGCACACGTACACGATGGGCATCTGCTCTTTCGGCCAGGCCACCTCGGCGATCATGGCGCGGTCGATCCGCCTTGCATAGCCCTGCCAGCCCGGGGGCTGCATTCGCGTCAGCGTGTGGGCGACGGTGAGGCCGTCGCCGGCCGACGCGAGCCGATCCAGCTCCTCCCTGTAGATGACGTCGTCCTGGGACCGCGACGAGTACAGGAGCCTGGTCGGGGTCTGCAAATGATCGGCCGCGCGATGGCGGATCATCGCCATCAGCGGGACGATGCCGGAGCCGCCCGCGACCAGGAGCACCGGACGTTCATCGCCACCCTTCCAGACGAAGTAGCCGCCGATCGGACCTCGCAGCTCGACCTTGTCGCCGGTGCGCACCTCGCCCACCAGGTAGGGCGAGACCTCGCCGTCGTCGAGCCTCTCCACGGTGATCGCCAACCGGGGATCCTCTGGCGCCGACGCGATGGAGTAGCTGCGCTCCGTCTGGTAGCCGTCGTCGGCCGTGAGCCGGACGTCGACGTGCTGGCCGGCCAGATGCCCAGGCCACTCGGGAACTTCGAGCACGAGGCTCGCCACCCGCGGCGTTTCCTGGATGAGCTCGGCAACGCTGCCGAGCTGCCAGTTCAATCTCCCAGTAGCTGCCGCCAGCTCAATCTCCCCAGTACCGCTGCTCGCGCCATGGGTCGCCGTAGTTGTGGTAGCCGTTCGATTCCCAGAAGCCGGGATGGTCCTCGTTCACCAGGCGGATGCCGCGGACCCACTTGGCGCTCTTCCAGAAGTAGAGGTGCGGCACGAGGAGGCGGGCCGGGCCGCCGTGCTCGGGATGGAGCGGCTGGCCGTCGAACTCGAACGCGATCCACGCCTTGCCACCGGTCAGGTCCTCGAGGGGAAGGTTGGTCGTGTAGCCGCCGTAGGAGAACGGGATCACGTACTCGGCCGCGGTTTCCACACCCTCGAGAATCGTGTCGAGCGACACACCCGTCCAGGCGGTGTCGAGCTTCGACCATTTCGTGACGCAATGGATGTCCTTGGTCACCTGCTCGGTGGGCAGCTTACGGAACTCCTCCCACGTCCAGCTCCTGGGTTTGTCGATCTCGCCTTCGACGACGAAGCTCCACTCCGCCAGAGGGATCCGAGGCGTCGCCCCAGCCGACAGGACTGGGAAGTCATGGACCACATACTGCCCCGGCGGCACTCGTGAGCTGCTGGCCACATCACGGCGCTTGCCGCGAAACCCGCGCGATATGAAGGACATCGACTGTCTCCTCCTTAACTCACTGCCGCGGCCGGAGTGCGATTGCCGAAGGCGTGGCGCCCCCCACGAGCAAGCCTATATCCCCGAGTGTCGAGACGGCGGCATCCGTTACAGCCCCACCCCCATCGCAGTCAGACGAACTCGAGCTCGGTGGTGATGGCGATGCAGGATCCGATGCTCTTGGCGACCGGGCACCGGCTCGCGTGGAAGGCGTGCGAGCGCTCGGCCGCCTCGCGCTTGTCATCAGGGCAGCCGCTGAGCTGGTAGCGCACGTGGATGGTCTTGATCACCAGCACCTTGTCCTCCAGGACCACGACGCCTTCAGCTTCGGAGCTCAGCTTGCCTTCGCCGGCGTCGATGCCGCGCGCCTCCAGCGCGCCACCCAGGGTGCCTGTGAGTCAACCGGCGGCGGCCGCGACGACGTAATCGAGCGTGGTGGCGTGGTCGGGATATTCCCCGGGCCCGGTGCCGTAGTGCTCCCGCACCTCGTCGTGGGTGCCAAAAATGACCGGCTCGGCTTCCGCCGGTAGGTAGGCCCTGCGAATCGGGCCACGCTCGCGGACGACCCTGACTTTCGAGACGTATTTGAACTCACCCATCGCAGACCAGATTAGCCGGGTTCGGTCCGCGTCCATGATTTCCCCATCCGGGATTAGGCTTGGGTCGTCATGGATCCGGCGCCGACCCAGTCTGCCGGCCAGGTCTCGGCCGACGGCCAGTTCAGATGGGACGGGCAGCAGTGGGTGCCGCTGGCGGCCGGCTACCGCGAGCCGACGCCGTGGACGCGACCCATGCAGCTCATCTCAGCGGGGCTGTTCGTCATCTCAGCGATCTCCGGCATCGTCATCACCATCGCGTTCATCAACCACGACTCGGTCCTGCGGGCAATTCACGCACAGGGCACGCAGATCCCAGCGCGCACCGACATCGATACCGTCGTCAACATCACGATCGGGATCACGTACGGCATCGCCATCTTGTTCGCGGTGCTGTGGCTGGTGGCGGCGCTCGGCAGCTACCTGGGGTGGCGATGGATGTTCTGGGCGGCGCTGGTGCTCTATGGGCTGAGCGGGATTTCGGTGTTCACCAATCTCGGATCGTTCGCCAATCCCGATCGCTCACCCATCCCGACATCGGGCCTGGTCGTCAGCGAGCTGTTTGCGGTGTTGGGCCTGGCGATGTTCGTGTGGATGCTGGTCGCCGCGATCAAGTACGGCCCGTGGGCGATGCGGAAGCCGGGCCGCTAGCGACGCGGGTCAGTCGTATAGCAGCGCGCCCCATTCCTCGCCGCTGAGGTCCAGGTCGAGGCGCTTGAACGGCCCAAGCCCGCGCACCGTGAGCCCAAACCTGGACGGCAGCCGGCGAGCCGCGCGGCGGTCGACGAGGAGCCGGGTGCCGTCGCCGAGCACCGCCGTGGCGAATTCGCGTCGTTCGTCCTTGGGCGAAAGCTCGCGCACGCTGACCGTGCAGAGCTTGGCGCCGCCGCAGCACCGTTTGACGTCGTAAGCGATCACGCGGATCTCGTCCGTCGCATGGGCGCGCATCCATGCCTGTGCCGGTTGGTCCGCGTCGACGCGGAACGTACCGATCATGGCGAAATTATGCGCGCGCCCTGGGCGGGCGCGCCCGCCTCGAGCGCGTCGCGGACGACGCTGGCGAGGGCGTCGATGAACTCCGGCCGCGAGTTGAACGACCGCGTACGACGCAGCTCGATGCCGTGCTCGCGCGCAAAGCCCATCGCCTCGACATCGATGTCGTACAGGATCTCGAGATGGTCGGCGACGAAACCGATCGGGCATACGAGCGCTCGCTGGACCTGCGCTCGCGCCAGCGCGTCCAGCAGGTCGGGACCGAGCCACGGCTCGCCCGTGTGGCTGGCCGACTGGAACGCGAACTCCCAATCCGGCAGCGCCCAGCCTTCGGCGACCAGGCGGCAGCTTTCCATCAGCCGCTCGCGGTACCGGTCGCCGGCATCCTCGATGCGGGCCGGCAGGCTGTGCGCGGTGAAGAAGATCCTCTCCGGCTCGAAGCCGGAAAGCGCCTCCGCGATCAGGCCGCGGACTGCGCTGACGAACGCCGGGTGGTCGTGAAAGCCCCGGACGAAGATCAGCTCGCCGTCCCACGCTTCGCGCAGCGAGGCCAGGTATGCGCCAACGCTCATGTCGGCGTAATGCGGCGCCAGAGGCAGGCCCACCAGCCGCTGGACCCCCGCCGCCCTTGCCTGGGCGGCCGCCTCGGCGATGAAGGGCGGTGCGTGCTTCATGCCCGCGAACACCGGCATGCCGAGCCGCATCGCCAGGGCGCCGGCCTGCGCGCGCGTGATCTCCGTGAGCGGCGAGCCGCCGATCGCGTGGTATCGCCGGCGCAGATCCTCGAGGGCCGCTGCCGAGGGCGTCCTCCCGCCCCGGATGTGCGTGAAGTAGGGCTCGATGCCCTCGGCCCCGTCTGGACTGCCGTAGGCCATGCACAGCACGGCGACCCTGGGCTCAGGCAATGGCGGGGACACCCTCGCGCACGGTTTCGACCAGCGCCTGGAGGTTTTCGAGCGAGCTGTCCGGGAGCACCCCGTGACCCAGGTTGAAGACGTGGCCGCGCCGTCCCGCCGCCCGGCGCAGCACTTCGCGCACGCCCTCGACCACGCCTTCGCGCGGGCCGAGCAGCACGGCCGGATCGAGGTTGCCCTGCACGCCGCGATCGTGGCCCACACGACGCCAGCCCTCGTCCAGGTCGATACGCCAGTCGAGCGAGACGACGTCCGGGCCCGTCGAAGCAATCAGCTCGAGCAGACCCGCGGTGCTGGTACCAAAGTGAATGCCCGGGACCCCGATGATCGCAATGGCGTCGAAGATGCTGCGCGTGTAGGGGAGGACGCGGCGCTCGTAGTCCGAGGGTGAGAGAGCCCCCACCCAGCTGTCGAACAGCTGGACGGCCTGGCCGCCCGCCTCGACCTGCGCCTGCAGGTAGCCGATCATGACCTGCGCCAGCTTGCGCAGCAGGAGCGCGAAAGCTTTCGGCTCCCGATACATGAACTCCTTGGTCGTCGCGAAGGTCCGGCTTGGCCTGCCCTCGATCAGGTAGCTCGCGAGCGTGAACGGACCGCCCGCGAAGCAGATGACGGGCACCGGCGACTGCTCGAAAACCATCCTCACGGCCTCGACGACCTGAGGCGCCGCCTCCGGCCCCGGTGGCGTTCGAATCGCGTCCACGTCCTTGGCCGAACGAATGGGATTCGCGACCACCGGCCCCACCGACTCCACCAGCTCGAAGTCGACGCCCATGCCGCGCAGGGGCAGCATGATGTCCGCGAACATCACCGCCGCGTCGACTCCCAGCCTGCGGACGGGCTGCAGGGTCACCTCGGCGCAGAGCTCAGGCTGCGCGACGATCTCCTCCAGGCTCCACCGTTCGCGCAGCGCGCGGTATTCGGGCAGGGACCGGCCCGCCTGCCGCATGAGCCACACGGGAGTGCGCTCCACGGGCTCTCGCCTGCACGCGCGCAGGAACAGCGGTGAGGCCGTGGTCATGCGCCGAACAGTTCCGGCAGCTCGCCGAGCGGGCGATGGATCCCCGCGAGGATGGGCGTGTCCCGCACGGTCGAGCGCCGGCTCTCGGTGGAGCGAAGCGCGCGCACGAGCTCGCCGAACGCCGCGAGGTCGTCGGTCTCGTATGCGACCACGAAGTCCTGGTCGTCGAGCCCGAACGAGTAGGCCAGCAGCTGGCGCACCTGCGGGTATCCGTGACCGACCTTCATGTGCTCGTTCATCACGCGCTGTCTCTCTTGCCTGTCGAGCAGGTACCAATCGGCCGACTTCGTGAACGGATAGACGACCAGGTAGCGCGATCGCTCGCCGCTGAACAGCGACTGCTCCTGCGGGGTCGGTTTCTTGACGTACTGCGAGGGCTGGATGAGGCCGAGGAAGCTTTCCTTCACGCTCATCCACGTCCCCATCCCGCAGCGAAGGGCCGCCGCGGCCGACTCTTCCAGAGCCTCCAGGGACGGCGCCATCCGCCACAGCACGAGGTCGATGCCGGGCTGCAGGCCGACCATCGTGTAGGCGAAGCTCTTGACCTCCCTTGCCTGCTCGACCGAGGAGATGAAGTCGGCGCAGGTGGACCGCCTTTGCGCGTCGGGAAGGCGGCGCCACGCGCCATCCAGCCCGAGCGCGAGGGCGTGCACGAACTGCTGAGTCATTCCTGCAGCCAGCGTGCCGCATCGGCCGCCAGGTAGGTGATGACGATGCCGGCGCCGGCGCGCACGATCGCGGTCAGCATCTCGATCCCGGCGGATTTGCGGTCGAGCCAGCCGCGGTCGGCGGCGGCTTCGAGCATCGCGACCTCGCCGCTGACGTGGTAGGCGGCCAGCGGCGCATCGAAGCGCTCGCGGGCACGGACCAGGAGGTCCAGCGATGTGAGCGCAGGCTTGACCATCAGGATGTCGGCGCCCTCGCGCGCGTCCAGCTCCATCTCGCGCATCGCCTCGCGCGCGTTCGCGTAGTCCATCTGGTAGCCGCGACGGTCGCCGAATGCCGGCGTGGAACCCGCCGCCTCCCTGAACGGGCCATAGAAGGCGGAAGCGGCCTTCGACGAGTACGCCATGATCGCCGTGCTCGCGTGCCCCGAGCTGTCGAGCGCGCCGCGGAGCGCGGCGACCTGCCCGTCCATCATGCCGCTCGGGCCGACGATGTCCGCCCCAGCGTCGGCGTACACGACCGCCGCCTCGGCCAGCAGCGGCAGGGTCGCGTCGTTGTCGACCTCATCGCCGGCGAGCACGCCGCAGTGGCCGTGAGCCGTGTACTCGCAAAGGCACACATCGGCCATCAGGACGAGCGGCAGGCCGGCGCCGCGCAAAGCTCGCAGGGCGGACGGCACCGGCCCTTCCGGGTCGGCCGCGCCGCTGGCCTGGTCGTCCTTGCGATCGGGGATGCCGAACAGCATCACGCCGCCCACGCTGAGCTGCGCCAGCTCACGTACGCGGGCGACGGCGCGGTCGACGCTGAGCCGCGAATGTCCCGGGAGCGAGCCGATCGGTTCCACCCGGTCGCGGCCGCTGATGACGAAGAGCGGCATAACGAGCTGGCTTGCCGCCAGGCGCGTCTCCTTGACCAGCGACCGCAGCGCGGCCGTCCGGCGCAGGCGCCTCGGACGCTCCGCGCCCGGGGTCGTTATGCGGGCTGCAGGAGCTGCGACTCGAGCCATCGCTCAACCTCCTCGTCCAGTGAACGTCGCAGGGCCGCACGCAGCCCGGCGAAATCCTGCGTCTGCGCCTGCGCGACGACGTTGAACCCGAGCCGGCGCGCCACCCCGGTGGTCTTGGGTCCGATGGTGATCGCGCGGAGCGCCCGGGCACGAGCATCGCCATCGCCGGCCAGCTCGATCGCGCCGCGCGCGGCCGAACCCGAGGCGAACATGATCGCCTCGACCTCGCGGTCGGCGAGCGCACCGCTCAACGCCCGGCGCGAGGCATCGGGCCCTGTGATGGTCCTGTAAGCGACGACCTCGTCGACCCGGGCGCCCATCTGCCTCAGCTTCTCGGGCAGCGCTTTGTCCGCGGCGTCGGCTCGCGCCAGGAGCACGCGACGCCCACCCAGGCGGCCGAGCTTCGCCAGCGCTTCGGGGATCGCGTCGCCACGTGCGGACGCCGGCACGCAATCGATTCGGACGCCGCGCTCGCCGAGCGCCTTCGCCGTGGTCGGGCCGACCGCCGCCCAGCGCACGGTCGAAGGGGGCGCCGGCATGCCATCGCAGAGCGCCGCCACGCCTCGCTTGCTGGTGAGCACCACCCAGTCGTAGTCGCCGATGTGCGATCGCGCGTGCTCGAGCTCACCGTCGTTCCTGGCCGCCCCGATCTCGACCGTGGGGATGTGCAGGACGCGGAATCCTTCTCGCTCGATGTCCTCGCGCTCCCCTGCGCTGAGCTCGGGCCGGGTGTCGATCACAGCGCGCGCATGGAGGGGGACGAAGCTGTTCAACTCCCGCGCGACCGCCGACACCGACTGCGCGAGGGACCGCTCGTCGGCCATGTCGTGCGTGATGCGCAGGACGTGCCTGGAGCGTCCGTCCGGTGTAACCGCTCCGGCCAGGAGCGCCAGGGCGCCATCGACCTCGACCGCCACTGCGCCGACGGGCGCCCGGCACCCTCCGCCCATCGCTTTCAGGAGGGCGCGCTCCGCCACCACCGCGATGCGCACGCCGGAGTCGTCGAGCCGGCCGAGGATCTCGACGACCTCCTCGTCGTCTCGGCGCGCCTGCACGGCAAGGGCTCCCTGGGCCGGGGCGGGCGGCATCGATTCCGGGTCGATGCGCACGGCGATCCGGTCGCCGAAGCCCAGGCGGTCGAGTCCCGCCGCCGCCACCACCAGGGCGTCCGCGTGGCCGGCGTCGAGACGCCGCAGCCGGGTGTCGACATTCCCGTGCAGTGGGATGACGTCGAGGTCCGGGCGCAACGCGCGCAGGAAACCGGCCCGGCGCGGGCTGTCAGTCCCCACCCTGGCGCCGACCGCAAGCTCGTCGACCGACCGCTCCGCCCGCCGGGCGACCAGCGCATCGCGCGCATCGGCGCGTTCCGGGTAGGCGGCGATCACGAGCTCCGGGTCCTCCTCGAGCGGCAGGTCTTTGGCACTGTGCACGGCGAGGTCGATGTCGCCCGCGACCAGCGCGCTCTCGAGCGCGGTGACGAAGATGCCTTCGCCGATGTGGGCGTCAGGCGCCCTCAGGTCGCCGTCGGAGACGATCGTCTTCATCTCCACCGGCACCCCCGCCGATCGCAGGCGCGCGGCCACGAGCCGGCTCTGCAGCAGGGCCAGTCGGGACCCACGGGTCCCCAGTCGAAGCGGTCTAGCCGAACCCACCGTCAATAGACGAGTTTGGCAGCACCGCCAGTGCGGGTGCGGCGGCGACCACGTCGCCGACGACCAGGGTCGCGGGGGTGCCGATGGAGGCCAGGTCCGCAAGACGGGCGATCCGCTCGAGCGGGCCCGACACGCTCTTCTGGTTCGCAAGCGTGGCATTGCTGATCACCGCGGCAGGGCGCGATCCGCCGACCGCATCCGCCAGGACCGCCGCCACCTCGCGCAGGTTGGCCCTCGGCATCAGGACCACGAGCGTGTCCGCCGCCCGGGCCAGATCGCGCAGGCGGCCTGGCGAGCCGCCACCCTGCGCGGTCGTGATCGCCAGGGACGAGGCGACGCCGCGGAGGGTGACGGGTATGCCGGCCGCCGCCGGGGCGGCCAGTGCCGCCGTCACGCCCGGGACGGCGACGACGTCGATGCCCGCCTTCGCGAGGCCGGCCAGCTCTTCGCCGCCGCGGCCGAACACGAACGGATCGCCGCCCTTGAGCCTCACCACGGAGTGGCCGGCGCGGGCCAGCGCGATCAGCCGAGACGTGATCGCCTCCTGGCTCGGGTTGGCGAGGCCCGCGCGCTTGCCCACGTCCTCGATCTGTGTGTCCGGGCCGCACAGCGCGAGCGTCTCGGGCGCGATGAGCGCGTCGTGCAGCACGTAGTCGGCGCCGGCGAGCAGCTCGCGAGCTTTGAACGTGAGCAGGTCGGGGTCGCCGGGGCCGGCGCCCACGAGGGCCACGCGGCCGGGGCCGCTCGCGCTCGACTGGGCGATGGCGACCGCCATGTGCGCGGCATCGTCGGCACGACCGCGCCGCAGCAGGTCGCGAGTTTCGGAGTTGACGATCCTTCGGTAAACGCGCGTTTGCTCGGCGATGGGCACGCCTCGCTCGCGAAGCTGCCTGCGGACTGTGCCGACCAGGGTGACAAACGGCCCCCACTCTCGGCCGAGCCAGCGCTCGATGCGCGCGCGCAGCGCGGACGCGAGAAAGGGGCTCTCACCCGACGTCGAGATGGCGACGATCAACGGGTCTCGGCGGACGATCGCGGGCGCGATGAACCGGCACTGTGCCGGCCGGTCGACCACGTTGATGAGGATGCCGGCCGCCTCAGCCTCGGCCCAGCTCTGCCTGTTGATCGACTCGTCCTCGCTGGCGTCGACGGCGACGCGGGCGCCGGCGAGGTCACCGGGCCGGTAGTCGCGGCGCACGGTATCGACTCGATGCGCGTCGGACAGCTCCTGGAGCGCCGGGCACAATCGCGCCGACACCACGCGCACGCTCGCGCCCGCTTCCAGCAGCCCCGCCGCCTTCTCGGCGGCGAACCTCCCGCCGCCCAGCACGACGCAGCGCTGGCCGGCCAGATCGAGGAAGACGGGGTAATACCTCAAGCCGTCGCCTCCTCCTGGGCGGCGTCGCGGAGCACCCTTGCGACCTCCGGCCGCGTGAACTCGGCCGGCAGGTCCTGGCCCTCGGCCAACAGCTTGCGCACGGCGGTGCCGCTCAGCGTCCGGTGCTGGTCCGCGGGATGCGGGCACGTTCGGGACGAGGCCATGCCGCCGCACCGCGAGCAGTAGAAGGTGTGCTCGAAACGCAGGATCTCGATGCCCAGCTCGTCCGGCCCGTACTCGTCGAAGATGCGGTGCGCCGCATACGTGTCGTAGTAGCTGCCCACGCCGGCATGGTCGCGGCCGACGATGAAATGCGTGCAGCCGTAGTTCCGCCTCACGATGGCGTGAAAGACCGCCTCCTTCGGGCCCGCATAGCGCATCCACGCGGGGTTGGTGGCCAGCAGCACCCGCTCGGGTGGGAAGTAACCGCGCAGCAGCTCCTCGTAGCAGCTCATGCGCACCGACGCGGGGATGTCGTCGCTCTTGGTCTCGCCGACCAACGGGTGCAGCAGCAATCCGTCCACCATCTCCAGCGCGACCTTCTGGAGGTATTCATGGGCGCGGTGGACCGGGTTGCGGGTCTGGAACCCGACCATCGTCTTCCAGCCCCGTTCAGCCTTCACCGCCCGCACCTGAGCAGGCGTGAGGTCGTATTCGGGGAAGCCGGATGCGGCCTGCGCGAGGGCGACGACGCCGCCCGCGATCGCCCACTGCCCGGAATCCTTGAGCACGCGCACGCCGGGGTGCGCGTCGTCGTCGGTGCCGTAGACGCTGCGCGCCTCCGCGTCGTGGTCGGTCCTGTATGCGTCAGTGACCTGCACGATCCCGACCGGCTGGTCGCCGGCGAACAGGGCGATGCGGGACGCCGCCGGCGACGACACCGCACGCAAGACGATGGGCACCGTGAACGGTTGCCCGCCGGCCAGCCGTCCGGTCGAGACGACGGACTCGTAATCCACCGCGTCCATGAACGAATCGACGGGAGCCAGGCCTCCGCTCGCGAGCATGAAGAGGTCCGACAGCTCGCGCTGGCCGACCTCCAGGCGCGGCAGCGTGCGAGCTTCGGCACGCAATGACTGCAGCTCATCATCCTGGGGAAGGCGCTCGACGACCCGCCCGGGCAGATGCCCCAGGCGCTCGAGCGTGTCGACGATCTTCGCGAGCGATTCGGCCGGGGTCTCGCGCGCCGTGTCGCAGATCACCTCGGGATGCAGCGGCTCTTCGTAGGGATCGTTGACGCCGGTGAAGTTGGCGATCTCGCCCGCGAGCGCCTTCCGGTACAGGCCCTTGGTGTCGCGCTCGGCCAGGACGGCGATGGGGCAGCGCACGTAGACCTCGACAAAGCCCGGGGTCTGCGCGCGGACCTCGTCGCGCACCTCTCGATACGGCGAGATCGCGGCGGTGATGGCGACCCCGCCGCTGCGGGCGACCAGCCGCGCGACATAACCGATGCGCCGGATGTTGGTGTCCCGGTCCTCTTTGGAGAAGCCCAGACCTTTCGAAAGGTGCGTGCGCACCTCGTCCCCATCGAGCAGCTCGGCGTGCCGGCCGCGCCGTGCGAGCTCGGCAGCCAGCGCGCTTGCGATCGTCGACTTCCCCGCCCCGGAGAGTCCCGTGAACCACACGACGAAACCGGCGCTCATGCTTCGGTCCCCAGCAGTCCCCACCGGCGCCTGATCTCGCGGTCGAGGGCTCCGAACAGGGCGTCGACGGCGATGCCGATGATGAAGATCACGATCATCAGGGCGACGAGCTGTGATGTGTCCGCGAGATTCTGGGCCGCCCGCAGCTGCTGTCCCAACGAAGGCTGACTGCCTACGGCCACGATCAGCTCCCCGGCCATCAGGCTGCGCCAGGCAAAGGCCCAACCCTGCTTGAGCCCGCCCACGAATGATGGGAGCGCTGCGGGCAGGATGACGTGACGGTACAGCCTGAGGCCGCGCGCGCCCATCACCCGGCCCACCCGGATGAGAAGCGGCTCTACGTGGTCGACCCCGCTCAAAAGGCCGCTCGCGATCGAGGGAGCGGCTCCGAGCAGCACCACCGTGAAGATCGCCGCCTCGCTTCGCTGAAAGAAAAGGAGTGCGAGCGGAAACCATGCGATCGACGGCATGGACTGCAGCCCCAGGATGGCCGATCCGATCGCCGTGCGCAGGATGGTGGAGCGCGCGACGAGCACGCCGACCAGGGTGCCGATGACGACTGCAATCCCGTAGGCGAGCACGGCGCGCCGCAGCGTCATCGCCAGGCCCGCGTAGAAGTCAGCGTGGCTGAGGTCGCCGAAGAGCGTCTGAAACACCGGTAAAGGCGCCGGGAGGACGTTGGCGGGCCGCCAGCCGGACCACGCCGCCACCTGCCACACGCCGACCGCGATCAAGACCGCGACCACCTTGGGCCACAGTCCAGACCAGGCACGGAACTTAGGCGCGTGTATCCGGTGCGGGGCCTCCTCCGCCAGGTCGCGTGTCTCGAGCTCCGCCGCCAGCTCAGCCACCTATGCCCATCTCCAGCTTCAGCCTCTCCGTGATGTGGCCGGCGATGACAGCGAGGTCCGGCGAATCGAGACTGCGCGGCCGAGGGAGGTCGATTGCGACCTCGTGCCCGACCCGCCCGGGCCGGCTGGTGAAAACGAGGACGCGATCGCCAAGCCGGACAGCCTCGCGGGCGTTGTGCGTGACGAACAGGATCGTCAGCCCGTGCTGGCTCCACAGCTTCAGCAGCTCTTCGTGCAGCCGGTCGCGCGTGATGGCGTCGAGGGCGGCGAAAGGCTCGTCCATGAGGAGGACGTCCGCGTCCTGGGCCAGGGCGCGAGCGAGGGCGACGCGCTGCTTCATCCCACCCGACAGCTCGTGCGGGCGCCGCCTTTCGAAACCGTCGAGGTGAACGCGGCGGAGCAGCTCGTTCGCGATCCTGGAGCGCTCCGGGTTGCGGACCCCACGAAGCTCGAGAGCCAGCTCGACGTTGCCCGCGGCCGTAAGCCACGGCAGCAGGGCGGCCTCCTGAAATATGAGCGCTACGTGCCCGTGAGCGTGCGCCCGGCCGCGCGTTGGCTCCTCGAGGCCGGCGAGCAGGTTGAGCAGCGTGCTCTTGCCTGAGCCTGACGCTCCCACGACGCACACGAATTCCCCTCGCTTCACCTCGAGGCTCACGCCCTGCAAGGCGACCAGGAGACGATCGCCGTGCGGATAGGCCTTGGTCAGCGCCTCAACGCTGAGCGAGTGTTTTTCGGACAGCTCGAGAACCTTGCTCAAGAGGCAGCCTCCGAGCTCGTCGGTCCTGTCCAGTGGAGGCCGCATTCCTTGACCTCGCCCTGCTCCCACCACCACCGGCCCGCCCGCTCGTCCTCGCCGGCCACGGTCGCCCGTGTGCACGGCTGGCATCCGATCGACGTGTAGCCCCGTTCGTACAGCGCGTGATACGGCACGTCGTTCGCGCGGATGTACGCCCACACCTGGTCTTTCGACCACGAGGCAAGCGGCGCGATCTTGACCAGGCCGTCGTGCTGGGGGTCGGGCGCGACGACAGGAGTGTGCGCGCGCGTGGCCGCCTGCTCCCGGCGCACGCCGGTGACCCAGGCGTCGTAACCGCCCAGGGCTCGAGCCAGCGGCCGCGACTTGCGAACGTCGCAGCACAACCGGCGCTGATCCGGTGATCGGTAGAAGAGGTTCACGCCGTGGCTGCCGACCATCGCGGCAAGGTCCGCCGCATCGGGCGATACGACCTCGACCTCGATGGCATAGCGGTCGCGAAGGCGGTCGATGATGTCGAAGGTCTCCTGCGGCAGACGGCCGGTGTCCAGCGTCAGCACACGTACGTCAGGCCTTATGCGTGCGGCCAGATCGATGAGGACCGAGGACTCGGCCTGGAAGCTGGCCACGATGACCACTCGCGGAAACGATTCATAGGCCCAGCGCAGGACGTCCAGCGGTGGCGACCCGTCGGCAAGCTCCCTGTGAGCCAACGCGGTCATGCCGACCTCTGCGCGACCGCGCTTTCGCGCAGCGACTCGAAGCCCACCCGGTCGGACCAATCGCCAAAACCTTCGCCAGGCCTCCGCTCGGAGCGAAACGCCTCGAAAAGCGGGCGCAGCAGTGACGGAATCTCCGTGATCGGCACGTTGGGCGCGAAGACGCGGTTGAGCCGGGTGCCGTCGAAATCTCCGCCGAGCATCACGTCGTATTTGCCCAGGGTGGTGCCCACGAACCCGACGTCTCCGAGATACGGGCGCGAGCACCCGTTGGGGCATCCGCTCATGCGAAAGCTGATTCGCTCTTCGCCAAGGCCCAGCTCGCCGAGCAGCAACGCGAGCTTGCGGACCAGGCCTGGCAGCGCACGTTCCGCCTCCGCCACGGCGAGGCCGCAGGTGGGGATGGCCGGGCAGGCCATCGCGTGGCGGAGAGCCCGAGGGATGGTCTCGACCGGCGCAATCCCGTGCTCGGCCATCAGCGCCTCGACGCGTGGTCGCTGCGCGGGCTCGATGTCCGCCAGGATCACGTTTTGCTGTGCGGTCAGCCGGACCTGCGGCCGCAGCTCATCGACGATGCGGCGCAACCCCGACCGAGAGCGCACCCCGTCTACGTCCGCGATGCGCCCGTTCTCGATGTAAATGCCGACATAGAGGTTGCCGTCGCCCTGCTCGTGCCAGCCGAGGTGGTCGTCGACAGGCTTCCAGGCGAGGGGCTCCGGCGGCTGCAGCGCGAAACCGAGACGCGTCTCCACCTCGCCGCGGAACCAGTCGAGCCCGCGGTCGGCGATGGTGTACTTGAGACGCGCGTGCCGCCGATTGCTGCGGTCGCCGTAGTCGCGCTGCACGGCCACCACCTCGCGCGCCACTGCCACGATGTCCTCGGGCTGGACGAAGGCGAGGGGCAGCGCCACCGCCACGAACGTCTCCGGCTTGTTGTGCGTGCGCCCCAGCCCGCCGCCGACGAGGACGTTGAACCCACGCACGGAGCCATCAGCTCCCCTCATGGCGACGATCGCGAGGTCGTGCGCGTAGATGTCGACGCAGTTGTCGCCCTCGATCGCCACGGTGGTCTTGAACTTGCGCGGCAGGTACTGCTCGCCGTAAAGAGGCTCGTCTTCGGGCTGCGAGGTCTTCACGACCTCGCCATCGATCCAGATCTCGTGATACGCGCGTGTGCGCGGAGTCAGCTCGGCGACCATCGCGGAGATGGCGCGGTGCACCTGTGCGTGGAAGCCGTCCGCCACCGGCTCCGGGCAGCACATGATGTTCCGCTCGACGTCGCCGCATCCGCCCAGCGTGGTCAGCAGTGAGTCATTGATGGCCCGGATCGATTTCTTGATGTCGCCCTTCAGCACGCCGTGGAGCTGGAAATCCTGGCGGGTGGTGACGCGAAGCGTGCCGTTGGCCCAGCGCCGGCTGATCTCGTCGTGGGCGATGTACGCATCCGGCGAGACGATGCCGCCTGGGATGCGGGTCCGGATCATCAGCTGGTGGTGCTTGTCCAGCCCACGCGCGCGCGCCTCCTTGCGGCGGTCGCGATCGTCTTGCTGGTAGATGCCGTGGAACTTGAGCAGCTGCTCGGAGTCGTCGCCGAACGCAGGCGTGTCTTCGAGCAATTCCTCCTTGATGAGCCCACGCAGGTGATTGCTCTCGGCCTTGATTGACTCGTTCCTCGAGAAACTCTCGAGAGGTGTGCCGTCGGACAGATTCGACAACTGGAAGCGCCTCCGCTGTTTGATGTGCTGATACCGAACGATTGGGACGACGCGCGCGATGAACGCGCGGGGGGATGACCCCGGTCAGGAAGTCCGGTCAGCTACAGAAGCAGCTGGCGCAGCGAACGTAGTCGATGACCCGCCGCCTTGTGAGCGGGGCCGAGGAAGCAACGACTGGACTACGCATCGCGAGAACACCCTACGCAAAAAATCAATTCGGCGCTGCGATCAGTTCGCAAGAAGAAAGGAGCCGGGCAGATGCCCGGCTCCGCTCATGAGATCGCCGCTACGGCTGCGAATCGGGATTCGACATCGCGAACCACCGGCCTGACGGGAACACGCCGACGAAAACGATCGGGTCTTTGCACGGGCGCGGCAGATCGATCGTGGCCGATATATGCGAATCGCCTCCGGGTTTGGTGGCGTCGAAACCACCGGTGGAAACGTTGACGATGCCGTCCGGGGTCAGGCAGCTGACCGTGGCCTCGAAGGTGCCGATGGGGTTGATCCCACCCAGTGAAGGGATCACCAGGCCTTTCACGGTTACGTCGACCGCACCACGCTGGCTGACGGTGCCCGTGCCAGACGTGATCTCCCACGGCACTCCGCCGCCGGTGATGCCCCGAACGACCATACCTCCGACCGGGATGGCCGTCATCGATGAGAAGTCGGTGAGGTTGCCCTTCTCATCCGCGAAAGCCGGGGCGGCGCCGGCCCCAAGCAGGCCGATCACGCAGATCAGGGTCACGAACCATCGTCCGAGAAAGCGCATTGTCAAACCCTCCGCAAGTCACGCTGACGTCTTGCGGGTTGCTACCCGGCCTGGTTACTGGTGGCCCTCCATTCCGGCGGAGACCCCAGCCTGGGCTGCAGGATCGTGACCACCTCACCCTTGTTCGGGAAGCGGTCGAGCCTGGCCTTGCTGAAGATCTCGTCGCCGTCGATGTGGATCTCGAAACGGCCCTTGCTGCCGGTCTTCAGCTCGACGCCGGCGAGCACCGGCGCCCAGCGGCCGAGAAGCTCCTCAGCCAGGCTCACGGCCTGGGCGAGGTAGTCTCAAGGGACGCAGAATTCGATCGTGATCGTGGGTTTGGCTTTGGTCATGTCGGAGCCTCAACCACTTCGTACACTTGCCGGCGAGGAGCTATTCCAGATGAGCAAAGAGCAACAGGTGAGCGTGCTGATGGTGGAGTGCGCGTGCGGCCTTCTCATGCGAGGCACGGTGGACGAGCTCGTGCCCATGGTTCAAAAGCACGCTCGCGAGTCCCACAACATGCGGGTCACGAAAGAGGACGTGCTCTCGAGGGCGCGGCCCGCACCCTGAACCAGATGCGCTCGCCGGACGCGAGCTCCGCGGTGCCGGCGCCCTGGGGCACCGAAGGGCCCGTCCAGGCGGAGGTGTTCGTCGTGCGCATGCGTGGAGGGCGGCTCGAGCTCACGGGGCCTTGCGGGCCCGAGGCCTGGTACATCGAGTCACACGACGAGGACGACCCCATGGAGATCGTCAGGTCGCTGTCGACCAACCTCCTTGGACCGCCGCTCCTGGTGCATTCGACATCGTGGCGTCGGGCTCCCGGCGGTGTGCTGTTGAGCTTTCTGGTCGTGATCGGCGAAGACCAGGCGCTCGATCTCGAGTCGGTGCCGATAACGCGCGCGGAGCTCGCGCGCAACTCGGCGACCGAGGCCGCGAAGGGGGTCTCGACCAGCCAGGTGGTCGAGCACGCCTTGCGGCACCTGGCGTGGCTCGCGCAGGACGACGCGGCGGTCCGGGCCGAGCTGTCGCCGGCGTGGCTCGCGGAGCTCGCCGGCTACGTGCCGGCGCCGTTCCGCCACATCGGCTGAGGACTACGTAGGCGACCCCACGACCGGGGTCCCGCCCGAGCTCCGGAGGCGGAGCGCCAGGGCGAAGGCGACAACGCCGAAGATGAGCATGTAGGCCCCGAACAGCCACACGATCGTCACCAGGCCGGCGCGTGGGTTGATCGCGAGCAGCATTCCGAAGAGGACCGACACGATCCCGCCAAGGACCAGCAGCCACTCGTTCCTGACCACGCGACGAAGCAGGTAGGCGGCCCAGAGCTCGATCGCCCCGGTGACGATCGCCCACGCCGCGACGAGGTACACGAGCGCCAAAGCCGTGAGCCCGGGCAGCCGGATGGCGAGGGCGGCGACGGCGATGCCGGCCACACCCTCGATAATCAGGAGCCACGAACGGGCGCGAGCGCCGCTGATGATCGCGAAGACCCCATCGATGAAGAGGTACGCGGCGAAGAGTGCGATCAGGACCACCAGCGTGATGCCCGTCCATGCGAACGCTGCGATCCCGAGCAGTATGCCCGCCACCCCTCGAATGGCCAGGGCCCACCAGTTAACGGCGATCGCGCTGCCCATCGTTCACTCCTTCGACGATGACTTGCCGCGAATCAAAGGCGGCTGAGAAGGCCGCGCCCGGCGCGGCCTCCCCAGGGGGTAACGCTCCTCAGCTCTTCTGGGTTGTCGACCCGACGAGCTGATGCTTGCCGTTCTCCTTCGTGCCGTGTGAGCTGTGGACCTCGATTCGCTTTGGCTGCGGCCTTGACTTTCGAGGCACGTCCACCGTCAGAAGGCCATTGTCGAATCCGGCCTTGATGTTCTCTCCCTGCACGTCGGGCGGCAGCACGATCTGCCGCTGGTAGTTGCCGAAGATCACCTCGCGGCGGATGTAGCTGCCTTCCTTCTGGTTCTTCTCTTCTCTGTGCGTCGCCTTGATGCTCAGGACTCCGTCGGAGAACGTGAGCTCGACGTCCTCCGGCTTGAAGCCGGCGATCGGCGCCTTGACCACGTATCCGTCCTTGGTCTCCTTGATGTCCACCGGCAGGCGGAACGTCGGCGCATCCATCCCGCTCGTCTCGATGCTTTCGAACATCTCGCCGAAGAGCCGGTCCATCGTGTTGTGCAGACCGGTGAGCTCGTTGATCGGACTCCAGCGTGACAACGCCATAAGCCTTTGAACCTCCTTGGTCACAGCGACCGAATACGAGACCCGGGATCGACCCGATTGGATCGATCACCCCCCCAATCCGAGTCTATGACAGGGCTTGAGCAAACAAAGAGCAAAAACCGCCCGTACTTGCGTAAAAAATTGCGTCTTTTTCGAATTGGGTCCGGTGCTAGACTCGCCTCAAGGACGCGAGTTTTCGTCGATCAAATCGCGCCTGGCCGGGGGCTGCTGTGCGGAATCGATCACCGCATGAAATCGTCTCGTCAGCCCGTGGGGGCTGCCACGCCTTGGTGATCGAGGCGGACGAAGCCTACCGTGCGAGCATCGGCGCCTGCGTGAAGCTCGCGGGGTGCGACATCGAATCTGTCGACAGCTGCGATGCGGCCATCGCGGCGCTGGGATCACGCCCCTTCGAGCTCGTGGTGTGGGGCGCGGGAGCAGATGACGCGGAAGACCACGTGCGCCGCATCGCCGAGATGCGCATGCTCACCGAGGCGCCCCTGGTGCTCATCGCGGAAGGGCTCGGGACGGCTCGTGCCGATCTCGAGTCGGGCGCCGACCAGCGGCTGCCGAAGCCGTTCGTACCCGGCGCGCTGGTCGGATCGATCCGCGCCGCGCTGCGCAAGAACCCCGCCCCGATGGTGCCGCCTGACACCCACGTGGAGACGCACGGAATGGTTTTCGACGGCGGCGAACGCCGCCTCTCGCTGGAGGACCGCCACGTCGACTTCACCCGCCGCGAGTGGGCCCTGCTCCTGATCCTCCTCAGCCATTCCAACCGCTACCTCGGTGCGCACGACATCCTGCGCCTGGGTTGGCAGACCGGAAAGCACGGGCCGGAGCAGGTGCGCATCTACGTGCGCAGGCTTCGGCGGAAGCTCGAGCCCGTGCACCCGCCGTGCCGGCTGGTCAGCCGGCGCGGGCAGGGCTACTCCCTGACCTTTCCTTGATCTTTCGAGCGCACCGGGAGGCGCGGCTCGACCCAACGGCGCAGCGCATCCACGTTCATGGCCCCGGTCACGCGATCACGCTCTTTCGCGCCGTCCATCAAGACCAGGGTCGGGATGCCACGGATGCCGAACCTGTCCTGCAGCCCAGGCTCCTCGTCGGTATTCACCTTGACGGCCTTGAGCTTGCCCGCCAGGTCGTGCGACAGCCGCTCGACCGCCGGCGCGACGATGCGGCAAGGCCCGCACCACGGGGCCCAGAAGTCGATCAGGACCGGCAGGGGGCTGTGCTCGACAACCGCACTGAACTCCGAGGTGCTCGAGTCGGTCAGCCACGGCAGCGGCTCGCCGCATTTCGCGCAATGCGGAGCCCCTTCCGCGGCGGCCCGAATCCTGGTTTTCTGCCCGCACCTGGGGCAAGTCACGATCTTGGCCTCGCTCATCGGCATCGAATGATTTCGTGCCCGACACGAGACGTTTCCAAACCCGTCGCCGGCGCTACCAGCCCTCCCTGATGACGGCCACGCCACGAGGGCCGAGGCGCAGCAGCCCTCGGTGGACATCGCTGCCGTCCACCAGGTTGACGCCGGGATCGGCGACCGGCACCTCGACATGCACATCGCGGTGGTTCAAGAGGAACAGCAGGGAGCTCCGAGGCCCAGACCGCCGCAGTGCCGACACGCCTGGCGGCGCCTCGAGGGCCGGCTTGACGCCGGCACGCGCCGACGCGTCGCGCAGGATCCGCGCCATCGCCGCCGGCTCTGGCCGGGTGGCGATGTAGATCGCGCGCCCCTCTCCGAACGCGTGGCTGGTGACCGCCGCGTGGCCGTCGAGCGGGGCGCCGGAGAAGCGAGCCAGCACCTCAGCGCCCTCGGGAGTGACCAGCTCACTCCAGAGGTCGGCGCGCGATTGGCTGCCGTCCGCGAACTTGAGCTTGACCTCCTGGCCGTCCGCCAGCGGCAGCCAGTCGACCACCTCGAGCCCGAGCATTCGCCGAAACGGCTGGGGATAGCCGCCGAGCCGGATGTGCTCAAAGGGGTCGACGATGCCGCTGAAGAACGACATCACGAGGTTTCCGCCCGCGTCCACGAACGAGGCGATATTCTCCGCGGCCTCGTCGCTGACGAGGTAAACGCTCGGGGCGAGCACCAGCTTGTAAGAGGAGAGATCGTCGCCGGGACGCGCGAAGTCGGCGGTCAGGTTGGCGTCGAAGAGGTGCCGGTAATACGACTCCAGCTGCTCGACGTGGCGCACGCGGGTGGACGGCTTCGACGGCAGCTCGAGCGCCCACCACGACTCCCAGTCGTGCAACACGGCCACCTCCGCTCTGACGCGGGTCCCGCAAACCGAATCGAGCCGGCCCAGCTCTCGCCCGAGCTCGACGACCTCGTGCCAGGTGGGAGAGTGGTCTGGGGGGCCGTGAGGAACCATCGCGCTGTGGAACTTCTCGGCGCCGGCACGCGACTGCCGCCACTGGAAGAACATCACGCCGTCGGCGCCGTGGGCGAGGGCCTGGTAGCTCCACAGGCGCATCTGCCCCCGCGCCTTGGGCACGTTGACCTCGCGCCAGTTGACGCGGTTGGCGGTCTGCTCCATCAGGATCCAGGGGCGGCCGCGGCCGAGGGATCGCACGAGGTCGCCCGCCATCGCCGTGCGCATGCCCGCGTCGGGATCCGCCGGGTCCTGGTAGACGTCGTCGCTGACGACGTCCTCGCGCTCCGCCCACTTCCAGTAGTCGAGCGGCTTGAAGAAACGCATGAAGTTGGTCGTGACCGGGATGTCCGGGGTGCGTTCGCGCAGGATCGTGTGCTCGGCCTCATAGCACTCGAGCAGCGCGTCCGATGAGAAGCGCATGAAGTCCAGCTGCTGGCTGGGGTTCGGCCAGGTCGGCGCGCGCCGCGGCGGCAGGATCTCGTCCCAGTCGGAGTAGCGCTGGGACCAGAAGTCGGTTCCCCAGGCGCGGTTCAAGTCCTCGAGCTCCCCATACCGCTGCTGCAGCCACTCGCGAAACGCCCGCGCCGAGACGTCGCAGTAGCACGCGGGCACATGGCAGCCGAACTCGTTGCCGACGTGCCACATCGCCAGCGCGGGGTGCTCGGCATAGCGCGTGGCCATCGCCTCGACGAGATGCTCCGCGGCAAAGCGATAGACGGGGCTGCTCGGGCAGTAGTGCTGCCGGGCGCCGGGCCACAGCCTGACCCCGTCCGCAAGCACCGGGAGCATCTCGGGATGCTTGTGCGACAGCCATGGCGGCGGCGACGCCGTGGAGGTGGCCAGGTCGACGGCAATGCCTCCCGCGTGCAGCAGATCCATGACGCGATCCAGCCAGTCGAACTCGTACCTGGCCGCTTCGGGCTCCAGGCGCGACCAGGCGAAGATGCCGAGGGAAACGAGGTTGACCCCGGCCTCCTGCATCAGCCGGACGTCCTCCTCCCACACCGACTCCGGCCACTGGTCCGGGTTGTAGTCGCCGCCGTAGGCGATGTGCGGCAGCCTGGGGCCGAGGAGCGGCCCTCCTTGCATCACGCCGCCGGTCAGGTTGGTGCTCAGCCTTTCGTGGACCCGAGCGTGAGGCCGGCAACGAACTGCTTCTGCAGGAGGATGTACACGATGATCGGCGGGATGCAGGCCAGCAGCGCGCCCGCCGCGACGAGGTTGTTGTTGACGAAGAACTCGCCCTGGAGGTTGTTGAGGGCGCTGGTGATCGGTCGCTTGTTGCCGTGACTTATCAGGATCAACGCCCAGAAGAAGTCGTTGTACATGAAGGTGAAGAGGAGGGTCGCCATCGCCGCCAGCGCCGGCCGGCAGAGGGGCAGGACGACGCTCCACCAGATCCGGAAAACGTTGGCGCCGTCCACGAGCGCCGATTCGGTGATCTCTTTGGTGATCGTCTTCATGTAGTTGCTCAAGACGAACGTGGCGAAGCCGGTCTGGAAGACAACGTGGATCAGGATGATCCCGATGTACTGGTCGTACAGCAGGTTGTTGTCGCTGAACAGCGCGAACGAGAAGTTGCCGATGTCGATCGAACCCAGCATGGCGACCGGCGTGTTGAGGTAGATCCAGTAGAGCGGGACGATGATGACCTGCGGCGGCAGCAGGTTGCCCGCGGTGAACAGCATGAGGACGATGAGGTTGAATCTCCAGCTGAACTGGGTGCAGCAGAAGGCGACCATGGACGCCAGGAGCAGTGTGAAGATGACGCCTGGGACGACGATGACCAGGGTGTTGAGGTAGTAGTACGGGATCTCCGCCTGGGTCCAGACGGTCTGATAGTTGATGAAGCTGAGCCCTTGCGTGGGCCAGGAGACGTAGCCGTTCTGGATGGTGTCGCTGAGCGTCCGCAGCGACGAGTACACCGCCCAGAACAATGGAAACAACCAGGCGGCGACCAGCGCGATCAGGAATACATGCAGGATGAGCCGGCCAGGCTTGATGCGGCGCGACGCAGACCGGCTCGTGACCGCCCGCGGAGCCGCTCCGGCCACGGCGCTCATGCGAGGGTCCTCATGACGCGTGACAGGAACGCGACGATCGGGACCAGCGAGATCAGCAGGAGGATGACGGCGATCGCCGAACCGAAACCCACCAGGCTGGCCTCGCTGATGCTGTTGTTGGTGATCAGGATCGACAGCAGCTCGAGGCCGTTCTTGCCCTGGTTGATGATGAACGCGATGTCGAATGCACGCAGGGCCTCGATGGCGGTGACGACAACGATGATGACGTTGATCGGGGCCATCACCGGCAGGACGACGCGGAAGAATGTCTGGACCTCGGTGGCGCCATCCACCCTCGCCGCCTCGCGCAGCGACGGGTCGACGCTCTTCAGCCCGGCCAGGTAGAGAATCATGATGTAGCCCACGTGCCGCCAGCTGGCCGCGACCAGGATCGCGAACAGATTGATGTGCGGGTTACCCAGCCAGTCGATGAGCCTACCCGACTTCACCAGCCCGAAAGCGTTGTTGATGAAGCCGTCGGTGGGGGCGTACTGGAGCTCCCAGATGAACCCCACCACGACGAGCGACAGCACCACCGGAAGAAAGAAAACGCTCTGGTAGATGCGGGTGCCGCGCATGTCTCGGTCGAGCAGCACGGCGAAGAACATGCCCAGGGGCGTCGCGACGAACGTGAGCCACGCGAGCCAGATGAGGTTGTGAGTGAACGCCGGCCAGAACAGGGTGTAGCCGGTGAACAGGAACTGGTAGTTCTTGAAGCCGACGAAGTTCTTGCCGGTCACAGCTCCGATGCCCTGCCAGTTGGTGAAGGACAGCACCACCGACGCGAGCGTCGGGCCCCAGATCAAGATGAGGTCCAGCGCCAGCGGCACGCCGACCATGAGCGCGATCAGGATCTTGTCCTGTCGGGTCAGAAGGGTGTAGCGGCGCTTGCGGCCCCTGGCCACGAGTGCCCCCGCCTCGGGCTCTTTCGTCGCCCGGGCGGGGGCCAGGCTCGTCGTGGTGTTGGCCACGTCTCAGATGATATGTCCGCTTTTACTCGGGGGGCAGCGAGTCCCAGTAGCTCTGCATCTGGCCCTGCAGGCTCGTGGTGTCCTGCTTGGGGTTGGCCAGGAATTTCAACAGAAATCCCTGCATGCCGTTCGGGCCCGAGAAGTCGGGCCGCGAGTCGCGGTCGAAGTACTGCGTGATGCGCTTGGCGCTGCTGACGATCTGCACGGCCTTCTTGGTCAGGGCCGGGTAGGTGCTGGTGTCGGCGTCGTTGGCGGTCGGGATCGAGCCCGGCGCGTTCTGCCAGTAGAGCACCTGCGTCGAGCCCTTGGCCATGAACTCAAGGAAGGCCTTGGCCTGGCCCAAGTCGTTCTTCAGCGTCGGTGACTTGCTGGTGAGCATGAAGACGTCGATCGGCGCGTCGAGCGCCTTCTCGGCGTCGTACTGGGTGCCCAGGTCGGGGAATGGGAAGAAGTCGAGCTGGTCGAGGTCGGCCTGGCTGCCGCTGGCCTTGAACTCATCAGACACGAACAGGCCGAGCAGGTACATGCCTGCCTGCTTGCGCAGCAGCTGGTCCGCGCCCTGCTCCCACGTGAGGCCCGCGAACGCCGGTGAGTAGTACTGCGTGATCTCGCTCCACTTCTTGTAGACCGCGGTGACCCTGGCGTCGGTCCACTTCTGCTTGCCCGTGAGCAGCTCCGTGTGGAAGTCGTAGCCGTTGAGGCGGAGGTTGATGATGTCGAACGTGCCCTGGGCCGGCCATCCGTCCTTGTCGGCGAAGGCGATGGGGATCAGGCCGTCCTTCTTCATCTGCGCGGCCAGGGCCTTCAACGCATCCCACGTGGTCGGCACCTGGTAGCCATGCTGGGACCAGACGTCCTTGCGGTAGAAGACCGCCCACGGGTAGTAGTCGGTGGGGACGGCGTATGCTTTGCCGTCGTTGCCTTTGATCGACGCCGCGAATCCTTCGGTGTAGTTCGACTTGACCGCGTCCCAGACATCGTCGATCGGCGTCGCCAGGCCCTTGTCGGCGAAGAACCGCATGCGGTGACCGGAGAACCAGGTGAACGCGTCTTCCGGCGTGCCCTGGAGGTAGGAGCTGATCTGGTTCTGGAAGGTGCCGTGGTCGACGGTGTTGACCTTGACCTTGGTGCCACCGTTGGCGGCGGTGAAGGCGGAGACGATGGCATCGGTCCCCTTCTTGGAGTTGGGGTCGGTGTTGTAGCTCCCGAGCGACATCGAGCCGCCGGTGGCGGTGATGCCGGTGTTGTTCGAGGTGCCGCCGCCGCCGCAGGCGGCGATGAAGGCCGCCAGGCTCCCATAGCCCGCGATCTTCAGGATGTCGCGTCGCGAGAGGTCCAGGTTCATCGGCAGCTCAGCGCCCGCGTAAGGCAGCGCCAGCCGGTTCCGGACCCTTTTGGCTTCCCGTGAATCACCCATAGAACTCCTCCTCTCAGACCGGGAGCGTCCGCTCGTGACGGATGGACTGCATCAGTGTTGCCTATCGGAAGGTTACAGATTCGGTCAATTTTGTCAACCGGCCAGTTTCGCTTCTGCTCGCTATTGATCAAAGATGATCAATGACGTACGATCTGGCGAAATGCTTGCGGTCGAGCGCCGGCGGCTCATCGAGGAGAGCGTCCGCACCAGGGGCGTCGTCTCCGTGGCCGAGATGGCCGAGGCGCTCGGCACGACCGAGATCACGCTGCGCCGCGACCTGCGGGCGATGGCGAGGGACGGGCTGCTGGTGCGGACGCACGGCGGAGCCATCCGGCCCGCCGGCCTCGGCCACGAGCCGAGCTACTCGGAGAAGGCCCGCCAGGCGGCGGGCGAGAAGGCGGCGATCGCGCGGCTGGCGATGGAGATGGTGCGCCCCGGCGACTCGATCGTCCTGGGGCCGGGGACCACGACGCTCGCTCTCGCGCGGCTGCTCGTGCACTGCCCCGAGCTGACGGTGGTCACCAACTCCCTGCTGGTGGCCCAAGCGCTCATGGAGGCGCCGCGGGTGGAGGTGATCCTCACCGGCGGCACCCTTCGGCGCTCCATCCACGCCCTGGTCGGGCCTGCCACCGAAGAGTCGGTGCGGGCGCTGCGCGCATCGCAGGCTTTCATCTCCGGAAACGGCTTCACGGCCGACCGCGGCCTCAGCACTCCGAGCCCGGTCGTGGCCGCGACCGACCGTTCCCTGGCCGGCGCCGCCCAACACGTGGTCGTGCTAGCGGACCACACCAAGATCGGCCAGGAGACCATGTGCCAGACGGTCCCCGCCGCAAGGGTGCACACGCTCATCACAGACTCGAGAGCGAGCTCGGCAGAGCTGGACGCCATTCGTGCGGCCGGGGTGGACGTGCGTGTCGCCATCGCGGATGGGTATGGCGAGACCAAGCGCGCGACGGCCTGACCGGCAGCCCGCGCGACCGGCTGCACGCCGCCCAGCGAAAGGCGCCCTACCCCCGACGCTGACTCGAGAAGACCTCGAGCTCCACGACGGAAGGTACCTGCTCGCGTACGCGCATGCCGCGCCTGGGCGGCCGGCACGTGCCTGAGCTGCGGTTCGATCCGTTGCGCAGGGAGTGGGTCGCGTACGCGACCGAGCGCAACGACCGCACCTTCCTCCCCACCGAGTTCTGCCCGCTATGCCCGACGGGGACGGGCGGCGCCTCGGAGGTCCCGCTCGAGACTTTCGAGATCGTCGTGTTCGAGAACCGGTTCCCGGCGTTCGGGCCCGACCGGCGCGACGGCCGGCCTGTGCGTCCGCCGACGACCGGCTGCGAGGTCGTCGTCTACACGCCGGAGCACGACCTCACGCTGGCCCAGCTCCCGGCCGAGCGGGTGCGTCTGCTGGTCGACGTGTGGGCCGACCGCTACCGCGAGCTCGGGTCGCGCACCGAGGTCGCCTACGTGTACATCTTCGAGAACAAGGGCGAGGAGGTCGGGGTCACGCTCCACCATCCGCACGGCCAGATCTACGCGCTGCCGTTCGTCCCGCCTTTCGCGCAGGCGGAGCTCGACGCCTCGCGTGAGCACCTCGCCGGCCGCGGCCGATGCCTCCACTGCACCCAGCTCGCGCTCGAGGAGTCGGGTCCACGAGTTGTGATCAGCGAGGGCTCGATGGCCGCCTTCGTGCCCCGGTCGGCCCGCTGGCCCTACGAGGTGCACCTCTACCCCCGCCGGCACGTCGCGTCGATCGCAGACCTCGACGATGGGGAGCGGACGGACCTGGCGTATGCGCTGTCCGGCTTGACCGGAACGTACGACCGCCATTTCGGATTCTCCACGCCTTACGTCATGGCGGTCCACCAGGCGCCGACCGACGGCCGGGAATGGCCCGAGGCCCATCTCCACTTCGAGTTCTATCCACCGCACCGCCGCGACGACCGCCTCAAGTACCTCGCGGGGGTCGAGCTGGGTGCGGGCACGTTCGTGAACGACACGCGCCCTGAGGACACCGCGGCCCAACTCCGACGGGCAGCGCGAAAAACATGAATTAGGATGTAGGGCAAATGGCATCAGTCAGCTACGAGCATGTGACCAAGCGGTTCGCCGGCGGAACCCTCGCCGTCAACGATTTCAACCTGGAGATCAAGGACACCGAGTTCATGGTCCTGGTGGGGCCATCCGGGTGCGGGAAGTCGACCGCCCTGCGCATGCTCGCGGGCCTGGAGGAGGTGACCGAGGGCGAGATCAAGATCGGCGACAAGATCGTGAACGACATGCCGCCTCGCGATCGAGACATCGCCATGGTGTTCCAGTCCTACGCGCTCTATCCCCACATGACCGTGTTCGACAACCTTGCGTTCGGCCTGCGGATGCGGGGCACGCCCAGGGGGGACATCGATCGACGTGTTACCACCGCCGCCGACATCCTGGAGCTCGGCCCGCTGCTGAAGCGCAAGCCACGCCAGCTGTCAGGCGGCCAGCGGCAGCGGGTCGCCCTCGGTCGGGCGATCGTGCGCGAGCCGCAGGCCTTCCTCCTCGACGAGCCCCTTTCCAACCTGGACGCCAAGCTGCGCGTCCAGACGCGAATCGAGCTCCAGAAGCAGCACCACGCGCTGCACGCGACCTTCATCTACGTGACCCACGACCAGGTCGAGGCCATGACGATGGGCGACCGCATCGCGGTGATGAAGGACGGCGTGCTGCAGCAGGTGGCGCCGCCGCGCGAGATCTACGACAACCCGGCCAACATGTACGTCGCGGGCTTCATCGGCAGCCCGACGATGAACTTCATCCCGGTCACCATGCAGGGCACGACCGCCAAGGCGTCGGGCTTCGACATCGAGCTGCCGACCGCGCCGGGCGTCGAGAAGGGGGTGCTGGGCATCCGGCCCGAGGCGCTGACGGAGCATCCGCGCGACGGCCATTCCGGGCTCGACCTGAAGGTCGAGGTCACCGAGGTGCTCGGAGCCGATCAGTTCGTCTACGGCACCGTGGGCGGCGATGCGATCACGGCGCGGGTCGACCCCAACCTCAAGGTGAGCCCGGGCGACCGAGTGCGGCTCGGCGTCGACATGCGCCGCCTGCACCTGTTCGACGGCCCGACAGGCAAAGCGATCCTCTAAGAGTGCCGATCGCCCAGCTCGAGTTCGGGCGCAGCGGCCACCGGAGCAGCCGGATGATCTTCGGCGCGGCGTCGCTCTCGAGCGTGACGCAGGCCGCCGCGGACCGCACGCTGGAGGTGCTCCTCCGCCACGGCGTCAACCACATCGACACCGCCGCCGGCTACGGGGACTCGGAGCTGCGCATCGCACCCTGGCTGATACGCGAGCCGGGACGCTTCTTCCTCGCCACCAAGACCGGCGAGCGCAGGGCCGCCGGCGCACGCGAGGAGCTGCACCGATCGCTCGACCGCCTCGGCGTCGACCACGTGGACCTATGGCAGCTGCACAACCTCGCCGATCCCATCGACTGGGATACCGCGCTCAGCCCCGGCGGCGTCATCGAGGCTGCCGTGCAGGCGCGCGACGAGGGGCTGGTGAGATGGATCGGGGTGACCGGACATGGCGCTCAGATCGCGGCGAACCATCGGCGCTCGCTGGCCAGGTTCGACTTCGACTCGGTCCTGCTGCCATACAACTTCGTGACCATGCAGCTGCCGTACTACGCCGAGAATTTCGAGGCGCTGGCGCGGACCTGCGCCGAGCGCAACGTGGCGGTGCAGACGATCAAGTCGATCGCGGCCAGGCCGTGGCTCGGCCGCGAACACACGCACACCACCTGGTATCAGCCGCTCGACTCACAGGCGGATATCGACCTCGCCGTGTGGTGGGTGCTCGGCCGGCCTGGCGTCTTCCTCAACACGGCCGGCGACATCGACCTCCTGCCCAGGGTGCTCGATGCCGCCGAGCGCTTCGAGAAGCGCCCTGGCGACGCCGAGATGACCGCCCTCATGGAGCGATCGCAAGCCGAGCCGCTATTCGTCTGAGCGGGCGAGGAGCCGCCGAAGGGCTTCCACGTCCGCACGAAAGAGACCTTCCTCGAGCGGAGGCGGGTCGGTCTCCGGGAACGGGAACGGCCAACCGGGGCGTGGGTCGTCTGCATAGCGCGGAATGATGTGCGTGTGCAGGTGCGGGACCGAGTTGCCGAGCACGTTGTAGTTCGTCTTCACCGGCTGCATGTAGGTCTCGATCGCACGCGCGACCTCGAGCACCTCGGCCCAGTAGGCCGCGGCCTCATCGGGCGCGAGCTCGGTCGGCTCGGCCACATGCCGCCCGCGCCAGAACACGACCGTGTAGCCACGCTGGATGGAGGCGCTCGTGAGATAAGCGTCGGCGGTGCGGCCCGAGAAAATCCTGGTGCCGTGGCGCGTGTGGTCGGGACGGCCCTCGGCGCACACGGGGCAACCGACTCCCCGGCGCATGTCATAAAAGGATGCCGGCCAATCCACGGACGGCCAAAGTAGCATGGCGCCATGCCCGAGACGGCCGAGGATTTCCATGCGCGCGTGGCGAATGCTCTGAGGATGCCGCCGGTGAACGAATGGGAAACCTTCCCGTTCGACGGCGCCATGCGCCCCCGCGCACTGCGGCCGCCCGTCGACGCGGAGGCCCCGCGCACGGGCGCGGGCGGCGTCGACTGCTGGGCGTGCTCCGCCACGGATGCCGATCATCTCTGGACGAACGAGAGCTGGCGCGTGCATTCCACCGACAAGCCGACGGGCCTTCCCGTGATCCTCTTTCTCGAACCGCGCGCACATTTCGCCGAGCCGGGGGACCTGCCGGACGAGCTCGCCGCCGAGCTCGGCACGATGATCTCGCGCATCGAGCGGGCGGTGCGGCGCGTAGAGGGTGTCGGGCGAGTGCACGTGTGCCGGTGGGGTGACGGGTCCGAGCACCTGCACTGGTGGTTCATCGCGCGGCCGGCCAGGTTCCCGCAGCTGATCGGCAGCTTCGCCGCGGTCTGGGACGACGTCCTGCCTCCCGTCCCCGACGCCATCTGGCGGGACAACCTGGCGATCGTCCGCAGCGAGCTGGCTAGGTCGCCGGCAGGCTGAGTTCCGCCAGCCTCACCGCTCCCGCCACGGGCGGTTCCTCCAGCCTCGTCGCCGCCCCGAGCCGCCCGCGCACGGCCAGCTCCAGCCGCGGCTGGTTCAGCAGCTGACCGCCGGCGAGAACCACCGGACCATCCACCGAGAGCCGCTTACGGACGACCCCAACGAGCCCGGCGAGGGCGTCGGCGGTGTGCTCGACCAGGGCCTCCGCGCCTGTGTCGAGCTCCGCGGCTTCGAAAACGACGCCCGCAAGCACCGCCCAATCACGGGGCTCGGTCATGCGATGAAGCTTGCCGATGAGGTCGGCGGTTCCTTGCGCGCCGGTCGCCTCGAGCATGGCCTCGCCCAGCGTGCCCAACGCCTCGCCGGCGTCGGAGCGTCGCATCAGCTCGCGCGCGGCCTCACGTGCGAGCCAGGCACCGCTGCCGTCGTCGCCGACCAGCCAGCCCCAGCCACCGGCCCGCGCCTCGCGCCCGTCGCGGTCGCGACCGTATGCCACCGAGCCCGTGCCGCTGATGAGCGCGATGCCGGATTCGAGCCCCGCGGCCGCCAGGACGAGCCTTGCGTCGTGGACGACCATGATCGCGCAACCGGGAAGAAGCCCGGCCAGGAGCATCTCGAGCCGGCGGCGACCCGCCGGCACCTCGGCGCCGGCGGAACCCGCGCAGCACGCGACCGGGCGGATGCCGCCCATGCCGGCAAGCAGGGCGCGGAGGCGGCCCTCGACCACGCCCGGCCGCAGCGCGGCGACGTTGGCGCCCGGACCCTCGGCCTCGGCGACGATGCGGCCGTCCTCGACCAACCGGGCTCGGCTCGACGAGCCCCCGATGTCGAGGCCGAGCAGTACGGGGGATTTCACCAGGTGCGGGTGATCTTGTGCAGGGCGCGAGGCTGGTCGGGGTCGACGCCTCGCGCGACCGCGACGCGGTGCGCCAGCAGCTGGCCCAGCACCACCAGCGTCAGCGGCGTCAGCTCTTCCGGCAATCCCGAGTCGTTAGCAACCGCGGCCTCGACACCTCTCGGCGTGCGCACGCCGTCGAACAGGCCAACCACGTGGCAGCCGTAGTCCAGGAGGCGGGCGGCGATCGACTCGAGGTCCGCCTCCACCGAGCCGCCACCGCCGACCAGCAGAACTGGGAACCCTGGTTCCACGACCGCGATCGGGCCGTGCTCGAAATCGGCGATCGAAAACGCCCGCGCGAGCAGGTAGCTCGTCTCGGTCAGCTTCAGCGCGATCTCCTCGGCGGTCGAGAAGTTGAAGCCGCGGCCGAGCACGATGGCGCGCGGGCCGGCCAGCGCCGGCACGAGCCCGTCCACTTCCCGCTCCAACTTCAGTGCGCCGGCGATGCTCGACGGAACACGTGCCAGCGCGCTCGCGAACGCATCATCGTGGTCGAACGACTCGGACATCAGCGCTAGCGCAAGGAGGCTCGCGGTGTAGGTTTTCGATGCGGGCACGCTCTTCTCGGGCCCGGCGAGCAGGGGTAGGACAAGCCCGGCGACACGCCCAAGATTCGAGCTCGCGTCGTTGGTGATGGCGACGGTCATGGCTCCCTGCCGCACCGCCTCCTCGATAACGGCGATCACGTCCGGCGCGGCGCCGGACTGGGAGATGCCGATCACGCACTCGCCCTCGAGTGAAGGCGGGCTTGCATACCGCGTGAACAGCGACGGCGCGGCCAGCGAGACCAGCGCCCGGTTGCGCCGCCCGAAGAGATATTTCGCGTACAGGGCGGCGTGGTCCGAGCTTCCCCTCGCGACGATGACGAAACCGCGCGGCCGCCTCTCGCGGTACCGCGCACCGATCGCCTCGATCGCCGCCCTGCTCTCCCCGAGCAGCCTGGCCGCGACCTCCGGCTGCTCCAGGATCTCGTCGTGGAAACGGCTCACTTCCGGAACATGACCTCGCCGCCGACCATGGTCAGGCGCACCCCGAGATCGGAGTCCAGCACCACGAGGTCCGCGTGGGCGCCGGCCCGGATACGGCCCAGCCCGCGCTCGCCGAGCACGCGGGCAGGCACCGCCGACGCCATCGCAATCGCGCTCGCCGGGTCCACGCCCGGGATCGCAGCCATCCGCCGGACGAGGTCGTCCATGGTCGCGGCGCTGCCGGCGAGCGTCCCATCCTCGAGGCGCACGACCGTACCGTCGCTGATCACCGTCCTCCCCGTGAGGCTGTACCGGCCGGGCGGGGCGCCCGCCGCCGCGGTCTGGTCCGTGGTGAGCGCGATTCGCATCCGGTCTGCGACGCGCACCAGCTGCGCGCACACCGCGGGGTGGACGTGCTCGCCGTCGGCGATGAGGCCGACGGAAACGCGCGGATCGAGGAGAAGCGCGAGGGCGATGCCGGGACGGCGGTGGTGGACCGGCGGCATCGCGTTGTAGATGTGAGTCCCAAATCTGACCCCCGCGGCGATGGCGCGGCGGCCCTGCTCGAAGTCGGCGCCGGTGTGCCCGGCGCTGACGACGATGCCGGCTCCCGCGAGCCGTGCGATGGCATCGAGCGCACCAGGCAGCTCAGGCGCCAGCGTCACCAGGCGCGGCCGCGCGAGCGCTATCACCTCCACGCTCGCCGGCGTGGGTTCGGCCAGACAGGTGCGCTCATGCGCTCCGCGGAACGACGGGTTGATGAACGGACCCTCGATGTGGGCTCCGAGCACCCGCGCGCCGCGCGACTCGGCGGCGGCGGCCGACGCCGCGAACTGCGCCCCGACGTCGACGGGGGCCGAGATGAGAGTCGGCAGAAAGGCCGTGACGCCGGTCGACGGCAGCAGCTCCGATATGGCGGCGATCTCCTCCAGCCCGCCGGCCGCGTCATGGTGATGGAAGCCGTTGACCTGCAGGTCGATGAAGCCGGGGGCGATGAGATCGCCCGGACCGGCGGTCACCTCGTCGTCCGGCCGCTCGGGCGGGCTGCCGGTCCCCACCCAGGTGATGACGCCATCCTCGACGAGCACGCCGTCGGCGCCATCCACGCCGTGCACCCGTCCGCGGAACAGCGTTCTCACGCGCCGCCCTTCTCGCCGAGCGCAACCGCGAGGTCGCCGTGCGCCGCCGACAGCCGAACGCTGGCGCCGGCTGCGTCGATGCCGGTGCGCAGCATCATGATGGCGAGCTTGGCGCTGCCGCCGGCGTCGTGAAGGGCGGCGTCCACGCGGTCGTCCGAGCAGCCCGTCAGCTCGCGCACCATGCGGGCCGCGCGGCCGCGCAGCTTCTCGTTGGCCGCGACGACGTCGACCATGCGGCCGCGATACGTGTGGCCGAGCCGCGTGAACACACCGGTGCTGATCATGTTGAGGATCACCTTCTGCGCCGTCCCGGCCTTGAGCCGCGTCGAGCCGGCGACGACCTCGGCGCCGGAATCGACCTCGATGGCGATATCGGCCGCGGCGCCGAGGGGCGATCCCGGGGCACAGCTCAACCCCACCACCAGCGCCCCCGCGCGGCGTGCCTCGGCGACGGCCGCCAGCACGTATGCGGTGCGCCCGCTCGCGCTCACGCCCACGGCGACATCGCGCGGCCCGAGGCTCGCGCGCCGCGAGTCGTCCGTCCCCTGGTCGTGGTCGTCCTCGGCCACGCCATCGCCCGCGGCATGCGCCTGGACGAGGTCCGGCGCGACGCCGAACGTGGTCGGGCACTCGGCCGCGTCGAGGGTCGCCAGACGCCCGCTCGTGCCGGCGCCGAAGTAGTGAAGGCGGCCATCCGAACGCAGCCGCGCGGAGATCTGCTCGACCGCCTCGGCTATCGCCGGCAACGCCGCCTGCACCGATTCGACCGCGCGAAGATCTTCGCGGTGCATGATCTCGAGCAGCTCCCTGGTCGTCAGCGCGTCCAGGACTTCGGCGCTCGGGTGTGCAGTCTCGCTCATGTGCCCAGCAGGACCTCGGCGGCGGCGGCGCCATTGACGCGCGCGGCGCCATGGGTGGCGATGTAAGCGGCGGCTGCAGCGGGCCGGCATGCCGGCAGCCCCATCTCGATGAGGATGGCATCGGGACGCCGAGCAAGCACAGCCTCGACCAGGGCAGCCATCCATGGATGGCGGTGGAGGTTCCTCACGACGAGCACCAGGCTGCGCCCAGCCGCCTCGCCCAGGACGCCGTCCAGGGTGGACGGGGCTCGATCGAGCTCGATCGCGGTGACGCGAGCGCCGCCGTCGGCAAGCGGCGCGGCCACTCCCCAGGGCACCACGCCCGCGGCCTGCGAAGGCGAGGAGGAGAGCTGCACGACGACGGGTTTGCCGTCGATGCGCACCGATCCTTCCGCGTGCAGGGCGCGCCGCGCTGCGGCAAGCCCGATCCCGGGGTCGCGAGTCGCGGTCGACGCCTGCGCTGATCGCCATTCCGCAAGGCCGTCCACGCGCGCGGCGGCCTCCGCGAGGCGCGCCTCGCTCAGGCGGCCGGCCTTGACCGCGGCCACGATCGCGTCGCGCAGGTCGATGGTGATGTCCTCGCCGGCGAGCCCGCCGCCGATGCACAGCAGGTCGCAGCCCGCGGCCAGCGCGAGAACGCCGCCCTCCAAGATGCCGACCCCGCCCGCGATCGCGCGCATCTCGAGCCCGTCGCTGACGGCGAGGCCCGCGAAGCCAAGCTCGGAACGAAGGATCCCGGTCATGACCTTCGGGCTGATGGTCGCCGGCACTGCGTCGATGGAAGGCACCACGATGTGCGCGCTCATCACGGCCCTCACCCCCGCCGCGATCGCGGCCCGAAAAGGCTCGAGCGCTCCGTCGTGCGGGTCCTCATCGACGACTGGAAGGTCGAGGTGCGAATCCAGCGACGTGGCGCCGTGGCCCGGGAAATGCTTGGCGCAGGCCGCGACCCCGGCATCCTGCAGCCCTTCGACCCACGCCGCCGTCTGGCGCGCGACCAGCGCGGGCTGGGCGCCGAACGCGCGCACGCCGATAACAGGATTGATCGGGTTGCTGTTCACGTCGGCGACGGGCGCGAGGTCGAGGTCGATGCCGGCGGCGGCAAGGTCCGCGCCCATGGAGCGGACGACCGAGCGGGTGAGGGCGATGTCGTCCACGGCGCCGAGCGCGAGATTGCCGGGGTACGAGCTGCCTGTCGCCGCCTCCAGGCGCGTGACGTCGCCCCCCTCCTCGTCGATCGCGATGACGAGCCCGGGGTTCTCGGCGTGCAGGCGGGCATTCAGCGCTGCCAGCTGGGCGGGCAATGCCACGTTGCGCGCGTACAGGCACACTCCGCCGAGCCCCGCCGCCGCACGCCGCAGCACCCATGCGGGGGCCTGGGTGCCGGCGAAACCGGGCAGCAAGCAGCGGTCGGCGAGGCGTTCTACCGACTCCACCATCAACCCTTGACCGCGCCCGCGGTCAGCCCACCGGCGACGTGTCGCTGGACGAGCAGGAAGAAGAACACGACCGGGAGCGCGGTCAGGGTCGCGCCCGCCATCAGGCCGCCCCAGTCGGTGCCGTGCTGGGTCGTGAACGACGCCAGCCAGATGGTGAGCGTCTGCTTGGAAGACGAGCTCAGGAGGACGTACGCGATGATGTACTCGTTCCACGCCTGGATGAATCCGAAGATCCCGGTCGCCACCAGGCCCGGCGCGACCAGCGGGAACACGATGCGCAGGAACGCCCCGACCCTGCTCGCGCCGTCGACCATCGCCGCCTCCTCGAGGTCGACTGGGACGTTGGCGACGAAGCCGCGAAGCGTCCAGATCATGAAGGGCAGGACGATCGCCAGGTAGTACGCGATCACCCCCGGCAGGCTGTCGACCTGCCCGACTCGGTCGAGCAGCAGGTAGACCGGAATGACCAGCGCATTGAGGGGCACCATCTGGACCGCGATGACCATGACGATGAAGGCCGTCCGGCCACGAAAGCCGAACCGCGCCACCGAGACCGCGGCCAGGAACGCAAGCGCGATGGAGATGGCGACGACGGAGAGCACGACGGTGAGGCTGTTGACAACGTCGTTCCAGAAAAACGGCGCGTTCATGGCGCCCCGGAAGTTGTCGAACGTGACGTGCGATGGAAACCACACCGGGGTCAGGCTCAGGATCTCCTTGCCGGGCTTGAGCGCCGTCGACACCATCCAGTAGATCGGGAAAAGCATCACGACCACGACGAGCAGACCCAGGGTGTCGAAGAAGGTCCTGCTGGCGACGCGCCGTCTCACACCGCCTCCTCGGTGAGCCGCACCGTCTGCCGGACGTAGGCGAACGTCACCACCACCAGGATCGCGACCATCACGACCGCCGCCGCCGAGCCGAGCCCGTACTGGCTGACGCGGAACGACTCCTGGAACGAATAGACCGAGATGAGGAAATAGTTCTCGTTCGGCCGCTGGTTGAGGAGCACCCACACCTGGTTGAAGACTCCGAAGTCCCAGATCGTGGACAGGCTGAACAGAACGAGGAAGACCGGGCGCAGTATCGGGACCGAGACCCTGGCGAACACCTGCCAGGGCCGCGCCCCGTCGATCTCGGCCGCCTCCACGAGCTCCCGCGGGACCTGGGTCAAGCCCGCATAGAGCATCAGGGTGAGGAAGGGGATCGCTCCCCAGACGACGATCACCGTGATCACGGTGAAGCCCTGGATCGGGTTTTCGAACCAGTTGTGGTGGATGTAGTTCCCCACTCCGATGCGCGTAAGCAGCCAGTTGACCACGCCGAACTCGTAATCGAACATCCACTGCCAGAGATCGATGGCGGGGATCGAAGGCGTCGCCCACACGAGCACCAGGCCGGCGCTGAGAAGCACGCGGATGGGGCGGCTCACGCGCTCGAGCAGCAGGGCGATGCCCGTGGAGAGGAGCATCGAGACTCCGACGTTGACGATCGTGAAAATGATAGAGACCGTCACCACGTATCGGAACTGCGGGTCGACGCGGAAGGTCTCGAAGTTCTGCAGCCCGATGAACTCACCCTGGTGCTGGATGAGCTCGCGCAAGCCGTAGCGCTGCGTCGACAGCCACAGCAGCATGCCCAACGGGTAGGCGAGCACGCCGAGGATGACCAGCATGGCGGGCGCGATCAAGGCGTAGGGCAGCAGGCGCCGCGCGAGTATGGACCGCCAGGGGCCGGCTTCTATGTTCCGTCCGGTGGCAGCGCTAGCGCGTGCATCCCCGGCCACTCCCATCGAAGCCGACCCCCTTGGTCCTGGTGATCTAACTGTTGAGTATCGTCGTGATCTTGTCGCTGGCGGTCGACGTCGCGGCCGGGATCGAAGATTTCCCGGTGAAGATCGACACCAGCATGTCCTGCAGCACGTTAGCCGACTCGACGTTGGCCCAGTTGGGCGAGTTCGGCGTGAAGCGGCTGTTCTTGGCCGCGGCGGCGAAGACCGCCGGCAGGCCGCTGCTGAGCGAGACCAGCGTGGTCGTGTTCGGGATCACCCCGCCCACGGTGACCATCTGGCTCTGGAACTTGGTGCCCCCAAGCAGGTCGACCCATTCCTGGGCCAGCGCCGCGTGCTGGCTCTTGGCCGAGATGCCGAGGTCGGAACCGCCGAGGAAGACGGGCGCGGTCTGGCCCGGGTTGTGGCTCGGGATCGGGAACGCCCCGAGCTTTGACTTCAGCGAGGGGTCGCCGCTCTTGGGGTCGGTGATGACACCGACCTCCCAGCCGTTGGCGATGATCATCGCGATGTGGCCCTGCGCGAAGGCCTGGTCCTGCTTGGCCTCGTCACCGGTCTTGTCGGCCCGCGAGAGCTTGGAGACCAGGTTGTTCAGCACGGTCAGCCCCTGCTGGGACTGGGGCATGTTGAGCGAGCCCTTCCACGTGGATCCCGACTGGGTGGCGATGTCGCCGCCGAAGTCCCAGACGAACGGCGCGGCCGCGTACCAGTACTTGCCAGGGAAGTAAAGAGCGGAGAACTGCGGGTCGGAGCTGTGCTTGGCCATGAGCGTCTGGCCGACCGTCAGGAGGTCGTCCATGCTCGTCGGGACCTGGACCCCGGCGGCCGCGAACATGTCGGTGCGGTAGATGATCGCGCGGCTGCCCGCGTAGTACGGAACGCAGTAGAGCTTGCCCTGGTAGGTGCACGAATCGGTCAAAGACTGGAGCCACGTGCCCGAGTTCTCGAAGCTGCCTTTCTTCGAGGAGATGTTCGCGAGCGCGCCGGCCGAAGCGTACTTCGCGACCAGGGTGTTGCCGAGCTCCATGACGTCAGGAGGCGTGCTGCCGGCAAAGGCAGTGTCGAGCTTGGTGGTCACGTCGGACCACTGCTGGATCTCCACGTTGACGGTGACGTTCGGGTGCTTGGCTTTGAAGTCGGCGTTGACGCCGTCGACGACGCTCTGCGGCGCGCTCCCGTTCATGAGCCACACCGTGAGCGTCCCGGTCTCGGACGAGTTGCTGGAGGTTGTGCCTCCACATGCCGCGGCGAGCAGCGCGAGCGCCGCCGCGACCGTGAACAAGAGCTTCCGCGGATTCATTTTTGGTCTCCCCCTAAGGTTTGAATGTGGCGCTCGCGCGCCGGGCCTGCGGTCGCCGTGTATCGCCCTCGCCGGAGCGGTCGTGCGCGCGCGAGGCGCCGGCCATGCGCCCGTTGCGGCTTCGCTGCGGTGTGAGGTCGGCGACCAGGCGATAGCGGTCGCCGCGGTAGATGGAGCGGACGAACTCGACGATCCGCCCTGACTCGGAGACGGTCGTCCGCTCGAACAGGAAGGCCGGTGTGTGCAGGGGCACGCCCAGCACGTCGGATTCTTCCTCGTTGGTGACTGTGGGCTCGATGCTCTGGGTGCCCGAGGCGATCACGATGCCATACCGCTCCCCGAGCAGGTCGTAGAAGGAGCGGTCCTCGAGATCGGCCCTGGTGAGCCCCGGCACCAGGGCCTCGGGGATGTGAAGGACCTCCATGGCCATCGGCTGCGCATCCGCCAGCCGAAGTCGCTTCACACGCACCAGGCGCTCGGCTGGGGACACCTGGAGCCGGCGCGCCAGCCGGGCCCCCGCCGTCGTCGTGGCGAGCTCGAGGGTGCGGCTGCCCGGGACCATCCCGCGCCGGCGCATGTCCTCGCTGAAGGAGGTCAGCGTCAGCGGCTGGGCGATCTTGGGTTCGGTCACGTACGTGCCGCTCCCGTGACGGCGGTCAAGGTAGCCGTCGCGGACCAGCTCGTCGAGGGCGGCCCGGATCGTCAGCCGAGACACCCCGAGGTCCACGCTCAGCTGCCGCTCGGACGGGATGGCCTGCCCCACCTCGAGCGCTTCCATGAGGTCGAGGACCTCTCCGCGGGTGTCATCTTGCTTCGTCATACGTGTTTTTTGGCGAAGTGGTAATACCCTCTAGCCCCGCCCATCCGCGACAGTAAAGCACAAACCGGGCAGGTGGTCAATACCACTTTTCGCAGGGGTCGCCTACCAGCGGCAGCGGTTGTGACGGTTCGTATTCAAGAACGCGAGGGTGGGTAATACCACATGCTCTTCGCGCGCGTCCTCTTAATGCGGTCAGAACCGGTTCGCGCGACCATGAGGTCCGGGGGTGCCACCTGCCTGAAGAAGTCTTAACAGTGTCTTCACCATTCTGTACACCCAACTACATAGATTCAATCGCGGGCAGCCTGAAGAAAGGCTGAATTTGGAAAGGTGGGATCTGGGATGAAACGAATATTCGCGGCCGTCGGCGTCTGCGCAGGCATGCTCGTCATGGGGGTCGTGAACGTGAGCGCCGGCAGCTACTGCTCGCTGGACCCCACGCTCGGAGTCGGCACGCCCATCACGTACAGCACCAACCTGACGCTTTCCACCAGCTCGACGTCGACCACCATCTACGCAAGCGGGACGAGCAGCACCACGACTTTCGGAGGCGGCCTGGGCCTGAAGTAGCCCTCAGACCCCGATGAAGCCGGTGCTTCGTGCTTACCTGCTGACCATGGCCGCGCCCGCCGTCTTGCTGGCGGCGGCGCTGCTGGGCCTGCCCGTCTCAGCTCCGGGCGACCCGGTCCTGATGGTCGTGTTGATCGTCCTTGGGGCCGCCGCCGTCAACGTGCCGGTGATCGTCTCGCCCCGCTACAAAGCCGACGCGACCCCCGCCGTGTACCTGGCCGCGGTGCTGCTGTTCGCACCGGCGACGGCGGTCGCCCTGATCGCCTCCAGCCGGCTCCTCGGCGAGGGTTTCATGTGCCTGCGCCGCAACCCGGCCACCGGATTTCGCCGGCGGCAGCCGATCGACCTCGTCTTCAACACCTCGCAGCTCATGCTCGCCGGAGGTTTCTCCGCGCTGGCATTCCGGGCATCCGGGTCCGGCCTGCCGGGCGCCGTCCTCGCGGCGGCGGCCATGTACACGATCAGCACGGGCCTGGTCGTCGTCGCCGTCAGCCTGCACAACGAGCGCCATCCTTCGGAGGTCTGGGCGGAGATGGCGGCCGCGGAGCTGAAACCGACAGCGGCCCTCTACGTCGCGGGCTACCTGCTCGCATTGCTCTCGGTCGGGCGGCCGTGGCTCGCGGTCGTGATGATGATCCCGGTCGCGGCCATCCAGCTCGCGCTCACGCGGTCCGTTCAGCTCATGGAGCAGACGATCGCCGCCGTCGAGGCGATGGCCGACGTGGTCGACCGCCGAGACCCATACACCTTCCAGCACTCGCAGAGCGTCGCCGGCCACGCCGTTCGCACCGCACGCCGGCTCCGGCTGCCGGACCGTGAGGTCGAGCTGATCCGGCTGGCCGCACGCGTCCACGACCTCGGCAAGATCGCCGTTCCCGACGAAGTCCTGCACAAGCACGGCCGTCTCACCCAGGCGGAGTTCGAGCTGATGAAGAAGCACCCCGAGACGGGCGCAGAGATCCTCGCCAAATTTTCCGAGTACCGTCGTGGGCGCGAGCTCGTCCTCGCGCATCACGAAAGGATGGACGGGCTCGGCTACCCGCGGGGGCTGCAGGCCCCGGAGATCCCGCTCGGCGCACGAATCATCGCGGTCGCCGACTCATGGGACGCGATGACCTCGGACCGGCCGTATCGGGAAGCCCTCGAATCGGATATCGCGCTTGCCGAGCTGCTTCGGGGGCGCGGCGCCCAGTGGGACCCCGCGGTCGTCGACGCGTTCGCCGAGACGCTGCCGGGCGGGACGACCGCCGAGCGACCGCCACGCTGGACCGAGGTCCGACCGCTGCTCCGCTCGCTAGGCGCCGCGGTGGGTGTGGTCGGCTAGCGCGCCGACTTTCGCTGCCACGATCCGGTTTCGCAAGATGCCTATCCCGCCGACCTCCGTCTCCATCACGTCGCCGGGATGCAGGAACTCGGGCGGATTGCGCATGAAGCCAACCCCGTCGGGCGTTCCGGTGGCGATCAGCGCGCCAGGCAGCAGCGTCATCCCCTTCGAGGCCCACTCGATGATGGCGTCGACGGGGTTGATCATGTCGCGCGTGTTGCCCTCCTGCTTGACCACCCCGTTCACCGTCAGTCGCAGGTCGAGGTTCCGCGAATCGGGCGCGTCGTCCCGCGTCACCACCCAGGGCCCGGTGGGGCAGGAGTGGTCGAGGCTCTTGCCCTTGAAGTACTGGCCTCCCCACCCGTTCTGGATATCGCGCGCGCTGACGTCGTTGAGCACGAAATAGCCGAACACGTGGTCCATCGCGTCGCGCCTGGCGATGTTGGCGCCGCGCTTGCCGATCACGACCCCCAGCTCCACCTCCCAGTCCATGTTGTCGCTGATGGCCGGATCGATCGCGATGTCGTCGTAGGGGCCCGTGATGCTGGTGATGGCCTTCGTGAAGATCGTGGGCGGCTTCACATCGCCATCCGTCGCCGTCTCCTCCGCGTGCTTCTGGTAGTTCCGGCCCATGGCGATGATGTTTCCCCGCGGGGCGTCCAGCGGGGGCAGCAGCGTCACGTCTTTGAGGGGCAGCCCCCTGCTCGCGCCGGCCGCGAGCTTCTTCGCATGCTCCAGCCCTTGCTCGCCCGCGTCGATGAGGGCGAGCAGGTCCCCGCCGACCTCGCTGAGGTCGACCACCTCGTCTTCGCGGCCTGGGCGCAGCGCGCCAAGTCGACGATCGCCATCGTGCCGGAACATCAGCAGCTTCATCTCTCCTCCATGCCTGATCCGCGCTACCCGACTGAGGTTCTTTCGAGGAGCTTGACAGAGGCGTAGAGCGTCCGGAGGTGCGGGACGGGGATCCCCAACCGGTCGCCCAGCTCCACGACCGACCCGGTCAGCGCATCGATCTCCATCGGCCTGCCCGCCTCCAGGTCCTGCAGCATCGACGTCTTGTGATCGCCCACCCGCGCGGCTCCTTTGATGCGCTGGTCGATGGACACGGGGATCTCGATCCCGAGCCGGCGCGCCACCGCGTCCACCTCTTCCATCGCTGAACGCACGACGCCGGCGACGAGCGGGGACTGCGCGATGGCGCCGAGGGTCGCGTGCGTCAGCGCGCTTAGCGGGTTGAAGACGGCGTTTCCAAGCAGCTTGAGCCAGAGCTCGGCTCGGATCCTGGATTGGACCGGCGCCTTCAACCCAGCACCGGCGAGCGCCTGGGAGAGCTCGACGATGCGCGGGCTGTGGCTGCCGTCGAGCTCGCCCAGCGAGAATCGCTCGCCTTCCGCGTGTCGCACCACGCCTGGTCTCAAAAGGCTGGCGGCCGGGTAGACGACACACCCGATGAAGCGGCGCGGGTCGATGGCCCGAGCGACTCCGCCGCCCGGGTCGACCGTCTCCAGGTGGATGCCCTCCAGCTCCCCGCCATGGCGCTGGAAGTACCACCACGGGATTCCGTTCTGAGCGCTGATGACGGCGGTCTCGTCGCCCAGGTTGGCCGCCACGCGCTCGGCCACCGGGGGCAGGCTGTGGGCCTTGACGGTCACGAAGACCGCGTCCGCATCGCGCATCACCGCGAAGTCATCCGTCGCATCTACGCGCTCCGTCCATTCGCCGCCGGAGTCGACGACGCGCAGGCCCGACTCCCGCATCGCCGTCAGGTGAGGCCCGCGGGCGATCAGCACGACGTCGACCGCAGCGCGTGCGAGGCGCGCGCCCAGGAGGCCGCCGATCGCCCCGGCGCCGAGGACGACGACCCTCACCCCGGAGTCAGCTGTTCGGAGACGAACCGCCGCTGCACCTTCCCGGTGGGCGTGCGAGGTATTGATTCGAGGATGTGGAGATGCCTCGGCACCTTGAACTCGGCCAGCCGCTCACGGCAGTGGGCCAGCAGCTCCTTTTCGGTCGCCGGAGCGCTCAGGACCACGGCCGCCGCCACCTCCTCCCCCCACGTCGGATGAGGCACGCCGAACGCGACGGCCTCCCGGACGGCGGGGTGAGTCTCGAGCACCTCGTCGATCTCGCGCGGCGCGATCTTCTCGCCGCCCCGGTTGATGAGCTCTTTGATTCGCCCGATGAGCCTGAGGTACCCCGCTTCGTCGAGTGTGCCCACATCACCGGTGCGAAACCATCCGTCCACAAACGCGCTCGCGTTGGCCTGCGGGTTGCCCTCGTAACCACGCATCACGTTGGGCCCTCGGATGACGACCTCACCTGACGTGCCGGCAGGCATTCGCGCGCCGGCCTCGTCGAAGATGGCGATGTCGACGCCCGTCCCGCGACCGACCGAGCCGGCGAAACGCGGATCCGGGGGCAGCGGGTTCGACGACATCTGGTGGCTCGCCTCCGTCATGCCGTACGCCTCCAGGACGGGCACGCCGTACCGCTGCTCCATCAGCCCCATGAGCGCCGGCGACAACGCCGAGCTGCACGAGCGCACGAACTTGAGCCGCTGGGTGCCGGCTGGCTGGTTCTGCTGCAGACGGGTCAGCACGAGCTGGTGCGGCGTCGGTGAGGCTGTGAACCAGGTGGGGTTGTGCGATTGCATCAACGGCCAGAAGCCAAGGGGCGTGATCCGATCGGGCACGACCACCGTCCCGCCCGAGCCGAACGTCGCCAGCGCAGACGCGACCAGTCCGTGGACGTGAAAGAGCGGCATGACGCAGAGCGAGACATCCTGGGGTCCCAGCTCATAGGTGGCGATGATGTTCGCGACCGACGCACGCAGGTTGTCGTTGCGAAGCGGCACCCGCTTGGGGCGGCTGGTCGTGCCGCTCGTATGCAGCACCAGACCGATGTCGCCGGCCGCCGACAGGTCCAGTGAATCGACGTGCCGGCCCCGGACCGCTCCGTTCACGTGCAGCCGGCCGCTCGCGTCGAGGCTCGCTTCTATGACCTTGCCGCCGTCGGGCACCGCGCGGCGCGCCGCCTCCCCCTCGCCCGGCGGGACGAGCAGGAATCGGGCGCCCACGTCCTGCATGTAGAAGCGGAACTCTTCCTCTTTGTATGCAGGGTTGAGAGGGCACGCGGTCGCGACCATCGACGCGGCGAGAAAGAGCAGGATCGCCTCAGCGCCGTTAGGAAACACCATCGCGACGCGCTCGCCCTTGCCGATTCCATTCGATGCGAGGGCCTGGGCAGCTTCATCGGCTAGCTCGCGCAGGCGCGTGTAGCTGAGAGAAAGCCGGTTGGGGACGACCAGCGCCGGATGGTCGGGCGCGCGGTGCTCGAGCAACGCTGCGACGTTCGAAGGCGCCACCTCTTTCAGTCTCGCATACGACGCTGACCCGGACGGAATGGCCCGGCCCCGGTCGAAGTTCCATCACGCCGTGAGCTCATTTGCCGATTTCAACCGCAACCTCATCGCAGATATGCGCGCGCATGAAGGCAAGCCGACGTCGGGACCCTTCCTCGGACGCGATGTCCTGATCCTGACCACGCAAGGCGCGAAGTCGGGCGAGGCGCGCGAGAACCCGCTCGTCTACACACGCGATGGGGATCACTACGTCATCGTCGCCTCCAAGGGAGGCGCCCCCACCCACCCGGCCTGGTACCACAACCTGGTCGCCCACCCTGACGTCAGCGTCGAGGTCAAAGGCGAAACCTTCAAGGCGCATGCGCACATCCCACAGGGTGACGAATACGAGCGGCTGTACCAGGCGCACGCGGAGATCAACCCCACGTTTCACCAGTACCGAAAGAACACGACCCGACGGATTCCCGTGGTCGTGCTCGAGCGCAAGGACTAGGCGACAGCTAGTCGAGCAGTCCCAGCTCCCGTGATTTGGCGATGGCTTCGATCCTGGAATGGACGCCGAGCTTGCGGCCGAGGCTGCGGAGGTGCGTGCGCATCGTCGTGTAGCTGATCCCAAGTGCCTGCGAGATGTCGCGGCTGCCGGCCCCCGTGGCGAGAAGGCGCAGCACGTCCTTCTCGCGAGCGGTCAGGCTCTGGAGCTGGGTGGTCCTCGTCCGTCGCTTGGTGACCAGGGTCGCGACCGTCCGCGGCGTGATCAGGTTTGCGCCTTTTGCGACCAGCCGGATCGCATCCACCACCTCGGTCGCCGCGCGCGACTTGTGCAGGAACGCGCTGGCGCCGACCTCGACCGCGGCGATGCGCGCGGCGTCGCTGTCGTCACGCGACAGGAAGATGAGCTTGGTGTCCGGCCTCAGCTCGCGAATGCGCACGCCCGCTTCCGCGCCGGTACCGTCAGGCAGGCGGAAGTCCAGCAGCGCCACGTCAGGCGCCTGCGACTGGGCAAGCGGCGCGGACTCCGCGACAGAGCCGGCGCTGCCGACGACGGTCATGTCCGGCAGGCCGCTGAGCAACGCCACGAGGCCCTCGGCGACGATGCGGTGGTCCTCGACGATCATCACCCTGATGGTTCCGGTGTCTGGCACCTGGACGATCCTCCTGAAGGAGCAACGCCCCGCTCGTGCGCCGTCCCCGCTCCGGCGCTACCTTAGGTCGGTCTGATGGCACCGACCGCCCGTGAGCTGCTGGCCGAGGCAGCCGCCGCGGGCGACGACCTGGAGACCGTGGCACGCCTGCTGCTCGAGCGGCTGGCCCGGCTGACCGGCCTCAGCTCCACCTATCTCGCCGAGACGCGACTGAGGGAAGACGAGCAGTACATCCTTTTCTCATACAACTCGAGCCAGATCTTTCACATCCCGGAAGGAGTCACGCTGCCCTGGTCGGAGGCCGTGTGCCGCTTCGTCGTCGAGGGCGCTCCCAACTACTCCAAGAACGTGCCGAAGGCGTTTCCCAAGAGCAGCGTGGCGCGCCTGCTCGAAATTCGCACGTTCGTCTCGTACCCGGTGTTCGGATCTGACGGAAAGTTCTTCGGCACCCTGTGCGGCGCCAGCAAGGGCGAGGTCGATATCGAGGACGAGATCCTTGAGCTGATGCGCGAGTGCGCCCGGCTCCTGGGCCAGCGCGTGCGTCGCACGCCCGCCGGCAAGCCACCTCGCTCTTGAAACGCTTCGACGGAGACTTCGCCGACGTCGCCATCGTCGGGCTGGGCGCCATGGGGGCGCTGTCGGCATGGAGGCTGGCGGCGCGGGGCGCCCGGGTCATCGGCTTCGAGCGGTTCCGCCCCGGGCACGACCGCGGGTCGTCACATGGCGACACGCGCATCTTCCGGACCGCGTATTTCGAAAGCCCCGAGTACGTGCCCCTCCTGCAGCGTGGCCGGGAGCTGTGGCGGGAGCTGGAGAAAGAGAGCGGCCAGGAGCTGCTCACGTTGACCGGCGGCCTGGCGATCGGCTCGCCGGACGGGGAGCTGGTGAGGGGCTTGATCGCCAGCGCGCGCCAGAACGGGCTCGCGTACCGGCTCCTCGACGCCGCCGAGGTCGGTCGCACGTATCCACAGCACCGGTTGTATGCAGGCGAGGTCGCCGCCCTGGAGGAAGGCGCGGGCTTTCTGAGGCCGGAGCGCGCCGTGGCCGCGGCTGCCGCCCGGGCCGAGGCGCTCGGTGCGCGATTGCTGCCCGACACGGAGGTCCTGGCCGTCGAGCCTGCAGGCACCGGCACCGTCATCGAGACGTCGCGCGGGCGGTTCGCCGCGGAGCACGCACTGGTCGCCGCGGGCGCGTGGACCGCCAAGATGATGCCGCAGCTCCGCCTGCCGCTGAGCGTGGAGCGCCAGGTGATGGCCTGGCTCGCGGTCGACGATCCCGCCGCCTTTGCGCCGTCACGGTTTCCCATCTTCATCCGCGAGACGGCGCCCGGCCACTTTCGCTATGGCTTCCCGACCACCGACGGACGCAGCATCAAGGTCGCCGTCCACCACGAAGGCACGCCCGCCGATCCCGACTCCCTCGATCGCGAGGTTCACGAGGCCGACGTTCAGCCGGTCCGCGACTTCGCGCGGGCAAACCTTCATGGCGTCAGGGACGAGGTGGTCGACGCGTGCGCCTGCATGTACACCAACACTCCGGATGAAAGGTTCATCGCCACGTCCCCCGCGAGCATGCCCGGGGTCACGGTCCTCAGCGCATGCAGCGGGCACGGATTCAAATTCGCGTCTGTGCTCGGCGAGCTGATGGCCGGGCTGATCCTCGAGGGCCGTCCTCTGCCTGCCATCATCCGCACGGCCTAATCTCTTCGACATGGTCCGCGTGCTCTCGAAGCTGGGCGCGGCCGCGGCCATCGCCGCCGGCGCCGTGTGGTCGCCCACGCCGGCTCTATCTCCGGACGCCTCTCAAGTGGCGAGCGCGAAACAGGCGGCACAGCCTGCCGACTACTTCCAGCTCCCATTGCCCACCTGGGAGCTGCACTGCCTGGGCTTCGGGAGCGAATGGCGCCTGTGCAATGGCACCGTCCTGCGTCGGTGCACCGCGACCGGCGCCGTGTGGCTTCACACCGGTGTCGACATAAAGACAGGCATCCAGCCGGTCATGGCCGCGGCCAACGGGGTGATCGCCGGCTACATCGTCGACCCGACATTCCGCGGCGGGGTCCTCATCCGCCACCAGACCCCGGGTGGAATCGTGATCACGCAGTACTGGCACGTCTGGCCGCGGCCAGGCTTCAAGGTGGGAACCGCCGTCAAACGCGGCGAGGTGTTCGCCGACATCGCCGACATGGGCTCGCGAACGCATTTCCACTTCGCGGTTTTCAACGGTGACTACGAACCCCATGCGTGGAACGGCGCCCTGCCGCCCGCACCCTGCGATGGGTTCCCAGCGTTTCCGTACCGGTTCGTCAACGCGACCACTTTCGTCCAGTCTCACCTGCAGCCCGCTCCGCGACAGGCAGTGCGGCACTGCCGCGTGGATGCCGAGGCATAGCGCCGTAGCCCGCTCACGACCGGCGCCCAACCCTTCACTCGTGCTGGCGGGCATCGCCATGTCGATCGCCACCGGCTTCAACATCCTGCTTCCGGTCGTACCGGTCCTCACGGAGCGGAGCGGCCCACACGGCGCCGCGGGCGCCGCCACCGCCGCGCTGTTCGTCGGCGCGGTCGCCGGTGAGCTCCTCACCCCGTGGCTGATGTCGCGGTGGTCATCCTCCCGGCTGCTCGTCACGGGCCAGCTGGTGACCGCATTGCCGAGCCTCGCTTACGTGCTTCCGCATGCCGACGCGTGGCTGATGCTCTCCGCCGCCGCCGCGCGTGGGCTCGGCATGGGCGTGGCGATCGTCGTGTCAGTCGTCCTGGTCGGGGAGCTGGCGGCGCCCGACAGGCGCGGGCGCTCCATCGGCTATTTCAGCTTCGCGCTCACTGCGCCGGGCATCGTCGTGCCGTCCGTCGGCATCGCGCTGCTCGAGGCCGGGCACGTCGAGCTGGACGCGTTGATCGCATTCGCGATCGGGACCGCGGGGGCGCTTCTCGCTTTCTACCTGCCGAGCCCGGCAATCACAACGCACGAGGCCTCATACAACCTGCTGGCCGCATTTCGAAGGCCCGGCCTCGCGATGATCTTCGCGGGCTTCGTGCTGGTCAGCTCCAGCTTCGGCGCCGTGATCACATTCGTACCCATCGCGCTCCCTGCCGCGGGCATCAGCTCGGCCGCCGTTTTCCTGTTCGTCGCGGGGGCCGTCCGCGCGGCCAGCCGCTGGCTGGCAGGGGTGCTGGGCGACCGCCGCCAGGGGCGGCTGGTGCTCGGCGCAAGCATCGGGCTCACGTTCCTGGGCCTTGTCGCGCTCGCCACCCGTGCCAACCCGGCGGTCATCATCTTCGCCGCGATCGCATTCGGCGCAGGCTACGGCGCGGTGCAGACGGCCGCCTACCTGGCGCTGACCGCCTATGGGTCGACCGCCCACCGCCACAACATCAGCGCCCTCTGGAACGCCGGGATCGACCTCGGCTCGTCGCTGGGCGGGAGCCTCCTCGGGCTGGCGGCGGCACGCTACGGCTATGGCGCGGCCATCTGGGCCATCCCCGCCGTCGTCCTCATAGCGCTGCCTTTCGTCCTGGCGCCGGCAGGTGTCGAGCCGGCGGCGCCGCTGGTCAAGCCGGCGGGCGCGATGGGGCCCTAGCCACTTATCAAACCATTGAAGCTTGACCGGTTCAATGCGGGCTGAACCGGCATGGTCGTGGGGTATGCTGCCGATGCGAATCAGCCATCCTTAACGACTCGCTTTTCGACATCGCGTCGGCCGGATTTCCACTCGTGAACGAGAGCTAGCTGGCACCCTTCCCCGAGTTCGACGACCTCCCAGGTGCACTGATCGCCTATGACGATCGCGGACGGGTCACCCGCGCCAACCGGGCCGCCGTCGAGATGCTCGGCTTCAGCTCCGAGCCCGCCATCGTGGGCTCGCTCGCCGCCGACGCCGGCTGGTTCCGCACCGACCCTGCGGGATGGCCCGACGCCCTGAACGAGCACCCGGCCCTGTCAGCGATCCAGAGCGGACGGCCAGAGCACGGGGTCGTCGTCCACTGCAGCCGCCCGGATGGGACGCAGGTGTGGATGCAGGTGGACGCCACGCCGGAGCTTGCCGGCTCGGGCGGCGTCGCCGGCGTGACGGTGGCGCTGACCGACGTGACCAGGATCCTCACCGACACCCGGTTGCCGCGCCCGCGCTATGGGGACGAGGCGCTCGCGGAGGTCACGAACCAGCTGGCCGCCGCGCGACTGGACCCGGCCGCGATACTCACGACGGTCACGCGGACCCTGAGCAGGCTGCGGTCGGGGACATGGGTTGCCTCACTGCTCAACAAGGACCCACGCACGGTTCGGGTGGTGGCGGCCAACGACGCCGATCCGATGATCGCCCGCTACGTCGAGGACATGCACCTCTCGCCGACCTCGCCCACGTTCACCATGGCCACGCGCGTGATCGAAACCGGCGAGCCGGTCCTGATGCCGAACGTTCCGTATGAGCTGTTCCTGGGCATGCTGGCGGCCGACATCCGCCAGTATCTCGACGAGAACCAACCGCCCCTGGACTCGCCGATCAGGTACCTCGGCGTGCTCGTCGTCCCGATGCGGGCGCGAGGCGCCACCGTGGGCACGCTGGGACTGTTCGAGCGGCGCACATCGAATCCGCTGAGCGACCACGACGTCCGCTGGCTGCAGGCCATTGCCGACCGGACCGGCGTCGCCGCCGAAAACGCGCAGCTGTACGTCGATGCCATCAGCCGGCTGGAGAGGTTGACGGCTCTGCGCAACGTCGGCCTCGCCATCAGCGGAAGCCCCGACCTCCGCCTGACGTTTCGCGTGATCCTCGACCAGGTCACCGCAGGGTTGGGCGTCGATGCGGCGGATGTGCTCCTGCTCGACACGAGCGACGGCACGCTCGAGGTCGAGGCCACCACCGGCTTCCAGTCGACGTCGATCCCGGACTATCGACTGCCGGTCGACGAGGGCCTTCCCGGCCGAGCAATGACGAGCCGACGGATCGAAACCGTCACCGCGCTGGGAGGGTTCACCCAGTTTCGGCGGCGATCGCTGTTCGCCCGCGAAGGCTTCAAGTCCTATGGCGCGGTGCCGTTGATCGCGCGCGGCAAGCTCGCCGGCGTGCTCGAGGTCTTCCATCGCTCGCAGCTCCAGCCCGACCAGGAGTGGCTGGAGTTCTTCGAAGCGCTCGGCAGCGAGGCCGCCATCGCCATCGACAACGCCGCCATGTTCGACCTGCTGCAGAAGACCGGTTCGGGGCCAGGCTCGCCGCCGAGGGCCCCCGCCCCAGACCTGAGCCGGCTGGAGAAGGAGATCCTCGCCCTGGTCGTGGAGGGCGACTCCAACCGGGAAATCGCCGAGCGGGTCCATTTGAGTCAGAACACCGTCAAGTTCCACGTCCGGCAGCTGCTCCAGAAGCTCGGCGTCGACAATCGAACCGAGCTGGCGCGCAAGGCGACCCGCGAAGGCTGGCTGTAGCACGCGACGGCGATGCGATGCCCGAATAAAGCGATGGCTTTATCCAATCGGGTATACGAAATCACCCAGTTGGGGCGTTAATTCACCCTTATTGATAAGAGGCAGCCACCCCAGGCAGACCTAGTCTCGGCTCATCGCGCGGCCCGAGCGGAGCGCGACGGCTTCATGAGTGCTCACCAACTTCCTGCCACCACACGGCGGCGATCTGCGCCCACGGAGGCGCGCGGGCCCGCGGTCGCTTCGGGGCCGCGCGCCGAGACGCTCCTGGCGCTGCTCGCGGTCGTGGTGCTTTTGATGGCGGCTCCCGCCCTCGTGGCGGCGTTCTCCATCGTTGATCCGCGCCTCCTGGCCGGCGCGCGAGGCTGGAGCCAGCACGTCTCGACGTGGCTCTCGTACCTCACCCACGCCAGCTTCGTCCTCGCCCTGCCGCTGGTTGCGATCATCGCTCACGCGGAGGAGGACAAGTGAGCATCTCCGAGGGTGCGCAGCTCGGCCCGTACCGAATCCTGCGTCGGATCGGGCGCGGCGGGATGGCGACCGTGTACCGGGCGCACCACGCCGCCCTCGATCGCGACGTCGCCATCAAGGTCCTGCCCGAGTTCTTCGCCGAAGACGAGTCCTACCGCGAACGCTTCCAGCAGGAGGCGCGGTCGGTGGCGCGGCTCAAGCACCCCAACATCCTCAACGTCTTCGACTTCGGCCAGGACTGGGGCGTCACCTACCTCGTGCTCGAGCTGGTGGAGGGCGGAACGCTCGCCGAGCGCCTCGGCCGGCCGATTGACCTCGAGGACGTGATCCGGTTCATGCGGCCCATCGCCGGCGCCCTCGACTACGCGCACAGCCAGGGCGTGCTGCACCGCGACATCAAGCCGTCGAACATCCTCGTCCACCGGGACGGCACACCGGTGCTCGCGGACTTCGGCCTCGCCACGATGGCCGACTCTCCCCGCAAGCTCACGGCCAGCGGCACAATCCTCGGGACTCCGGAGTACATGTCCCCCGAGCAGGGCGCCGGCGAGCCCATCGGCCCCGCCTCGGACCGCTACTCCTTCGCAGTCGTCGCGTACGAGATGCTCACCGGCCGCGTTCCGTTCGAGGCCGAGACGCCGGCGGCCGTGCTTCTGTCGCACATCAACAAGACGGTGCCGCCGACGCGCGAGCTGGTCGGCGAGGTGTCCAGCCACATCGAGTCTGCCTTGCGCAAAGCGCTGGCCAAGACGCCGATCGAGCGCTTCGACAGCGCCAGCCAGTTCGTCACCGCTCTCACCCCTGCCGCCTGGGTGCACCGCGAGCGGCGGGACTCGATCGTGCCGGCGCGCCCGTCGAGGCCGCACTCGCGACCGCTTCCGTCCGTGCTCGTCGTCGACGACAGCGCTCCCAACCGCGAGCTGATCGAGGCCTGCCTCGCCGACGTCGAATGCCGGGTCCGGCTCGCGGCCGACGGGCCCAGCGCGCTCGCGGCAATCGAGGCGGCCGCCCCCGACCTCGTCCTCCTCGACGTGCAGATGCCGGCGATGGACGGGTACACGGTGTGCAGGAGGATCAAGACCAACCCGGCGCTGCGCCTGGTGCCGGTGGTCATGATCACCGCGCTTGACCGCTCCGAAGACCGGGTGCAGGCCCTGGAGGCGGGCGCCGACGACTTCATGTCGAAACCGGTCGAGCGCCTCGAGCTCGTCGCGCGGGTTCGCTCTGCCTTGCGGCTCAAGGCCGTCTACGACCGCCTGGACAGCGCCGAGCAGGTGATCTTCAGCCTCGCGGCCGCCGTGGAGGCGAAGGATTCGTACACCAAACGGCACACCAATCGTGTCGCCGAGTCGGCGCGGTATCTCGGCGTGCGCCTGGGACTGCCAGAGGAAGACCTGGACGCGCTCTACCGCGGTGGGATGGTCCACGACATCGGCAAGATCGGAGTCCCGGACTCCATCCTGCTCAAGCCAGGCCCCCTGGACGCGAACGAGCTGGTGCTGATGCGGGCACATCCCGAAATCGGAGAGAACATCGTCCGCCCGCTGCGTTCCGGCTCCGATCTGCTGCCGATCGTCCGCCACCACCACGAGGCCTTCGACGGGCGCGGTTATCCCGATGGCCTGTGCGGCACGGCCATCCCGCTGCTCGCGCGGATCGTGGCGGTATGCGACGCCTTCGACGCCCTGACCAACGACCGCCCGTACAGGGCGCGGCTCTCGGTGCGCGAGGCGATCGCGGTCCTGGCCGGCGGGGCGGGCAGGCAATGGGACCCTGAGATCGTGAGCCTGCTCACCGGCGAGATCCCCGCCATCCACCGGCTCGGGGCCGCATGAGGTGACCCGGTGAAGAGCGTGATCGCCTTCATGCAGAACCTGGACGCCTTCGCGTTCATCCTTCTCGGCGTCGCGGTTGGAATCGGCTGGGCGAGGCGCCGGGGCCGCTCCCTCGGCTTCCTCGCCCTGGCCATCGTCCTGCTGTCGTCCGTGTCGCTGCTCGGGCGCATCCCGGCGCTGCTGCACGTCACGCCACCGCTGCTGCCCGAGATCAGCCTCCTCGCTTTCATGGGCTGCGGGTACGCGCTGCTTTGCTACCGCTCCTCGCTCATCCCCCTTCCCAAGCCCTGGCGTGCCGCTGCGGTCGTGGCCGTGGCGGCTGCCAGTGGTTCGTTCCTCGCGGCGCGGTACCTCGTGGCGGCGAGAGCCGTGCCGGTGGCCGTGGAGACGGCCGCCGTCATCGCGCTCGTGCTCGTCTGGTCAGCGATCGTGGTCGAACCCATCATCCGGTTCTGGCTCGTCGCGCGCGACCTGCAGGCCGTGCAGGCATGGCGCCTGAGGTCGCTGAGCCTCGGCTTCGCCGGCCTGGTCGCCATCATCCTGTTTGCGATTGCGGCCGGCGCCGCGGCGTCCAACCAGGCGGTGCAGCTGGCCATACAGGTGGTCGTGATCGCGATCGTGCCCCTGCTGTACGTGAGCTTCTCGCCCCCCGCCTGGCTTCGCCGCGAGTGGCGCGCATCAGAGGAAGACGGCCTGCGGGCGTTCATGCAGGACACGCTCCTCCTGCGCGACGACCGCGCCACCCTTGCCAACCGCGCCCTCGACTGGGCGATGCGGCTCGCCGGCGGCGCGTCGGCCCTCGCCCTCGAAGCCGACGGGGGCGTGCTGGCTTCTCGGGGGTTGACCCAGCCGCAGGTGGCGCAGATCAAGCTCGCGATCGCGCCGCTGGGCGCGGGGGTGAACCACATCGAGCTCGAAGGCGGCCAGACGTCCTTGCTCCTGCTGCCGATCGGCGGGCTGAATGAAGGCGGCCGCCTGGCGGTGCTCGCCGGCCCGTTCACCCCCGCCTTCGGCTCTGACGAGATCAGCCGCGTGCAGCAGTTCATGACGGCGGTCGCCGCGGCCCTCGACCGCGCCCGCCTGCTCGACCGGCTGCAGGAGACGAACGTCCAGCTCAAGGAGGCGAACAAGCACAAGAGCGTCTTCCTGGCGAGCATGAGCCACGAGCTGAGGACCCCGCTGAACGCGATCCTCGGCTTCTCGGAGCTGCTCATCGACGCGCAGGAGCGGCAGCACTCGCCCGCGACTCGCTTGCGCTTCCTGGAGCAGATCCACTCGAGCGGGAAGCACCTGCTCGGCCTGATCAACGACATCCTCGATCTGTCCAAGATCGAGGCGGGCCAGATGGAGCTGCGCCTCCAGATGGTGTCGATCCCGGACGTCGTCGACCAGGTGCGCAGCACGGTGGAGGCCCTGGCCGCGCAGAAGGAGATCGGCATCGAGGCCGACGTCAGCGGACTCGGCGAGATCGAGGCCGACGCCGGCAAGTTCAAGCAGATGCTGCTGAACCTGGTCTCCAACGCGATCAAGTTCACGTCCGCGGGCGGGTCGGTGAGCATCTCCGGCAAGCGTTCGGCTTCCGGCGCCGAGATCTCGGTCGCCGACTCCGGCATCGGGATAGCGGCCTCGGACCAGGCGCGGATCTTCAACGAGTTCCAGCAGGTCGACGCGGGGGTTGACCGCCAGCAGCAGGGAACCGGCCTCGGGCTGGCGCTCACGCGCCGCTTCGCGCGCCTGCACGGCGGTGACGTGCATGTGCAGAGCGCGCCCGGCAAGGGCAGCGTGTTCACGATCAGCATGCCCGTGGTGGCGGCGCCCCAGGGACGAGTCGCGCAGTCGCTCGACTCGGTGAGGACGACGGCAGACGGCAACGCGGCCGCCCCGCTGGTCCTGGTCGTGGAAGACGATCCGCCGGCTGCCGAGCTGCTGGCGCGCCAGCTCGAGCGCGCGGGTTTTCGCGCGGAGACGGTTCGCAGCGGCGCCGACGTGCTGACCACAGCCCGCCGGAAGAAGCCCGCCGCGATCACGCTCGACATCCTTCTGCCTGGTGTCGACGGCTGGGAGGTGCTGACACGCCTCAAGCACGATGAGATAACCAGCTCGATCCCCGTGATCGTGATCAGCGTCGTCGACAACCCCGAGCTCGGAATGGCGCTGGGCGCGGTCGACTACTTCGTCAAGCCTGTGCCCGCGAAGGACCTCATCAACCGCCTCCGCCGGTTCGACTTCGGCCCCAACGGCGCGCACAAGAGGCAGGTCCTGGTCGTCGACGACGAGCGTGCCAACCGCGACTGGCTGACCGAGGTGCTGGAGCCCGCCGGCTTCGGCGTCATCCCCGCCGCCGGCGGCCGCGAGGCGATCGAGCTGGCGCGATCCAGGCAACCCGACCTCGTGCTTCTCGACCTGATGATGCCGGAGGTGTCAGGCTTCGACGTGGTCGAGGCGCTTCGCTCGGAAGAGTCGACATCGGCGATGCCGATCATGATCCTGACCGCCAAGGACCTCACCGACGCCGACAAGAGGCAGCTGAACGGCCGGGTTTCGACCATTCTCCAGCGGGGATCGACAGGCGCGTCAGATCTCGTCGGCATGCTCCGCCGGGTGATCGCCCCGGAGGCCGTCGAGGCATGAGCGCGCGACCGATCGTCCTGCTCGTCGAGGACAACGAGGTCAACCAGCTGCTGACCGCCTCCGTCCTCGAGCGCGAAGGCTTCGCCGTCGACATCGCCGCCAACTCGACCCAGGCCCTCGAGCAACTTCGCGCCCGCATTCCCGACCTGATCCTCATGGACGTACAGCTTCCGGGGATGGACGGCCTGTCGCTCACCCGCAGGCTCAAGACCGATCCCGCCACCGCACCGATCACGATCGTCGCGCTGACGGCTCATGCGATGACCGGCGATCGCGAGCAGACTCTCGCCGCCGGCTGCGCCGGGTATATCTCCAAGCCGATCGACACCCGGACCTTTGGCCGTCAGGTCCGCGAGTTCCTGCCCCGCACGGTGGCGGTCTCCCGTCCGGCGCGGACGGATGCCAGACTTAATGGCAAGTGACGTCCCTGCCCGTGGTCCTGGTCGTCGAGGACGACGCCGCCAGCCAGATGCTGGTTCGAGAGGTCCTTGAACCGGCCGGCTATCACGTCGAGGTGGCGAGCACGACGAGCCAGGCCCTGGAACACCTCAAGACATTGGCGCCGGCGCTGATCCTGATGGACGTCGAGCTGCCCGGCAAGGACGGCCTGTCGCTGACCCGGCTTTTGAAAAGCATGTCGCCGACGGCGGCGATACCCGTGATCGCCTTGACATCCCACACCAACCTGCAGGCGCGACGCGATGCGCTCGCCGCCGGCTGCGCGGGCTTCATCTCGAAGCCGATCGACGTGCGCACGTTTCCGACCCGCGTGCGCGATTACATCGCCGGCAAGCGCGACTAGCCACCGGCTCCTGGCCTGGAGCCCGACGGCTACCTCCTGGACCGTTGAGTTGACACGGCAGTCAACTCAGCCGACACTCGGCCCATCAAAGTTGGAGGTGCGCGCATGCGCAAGCTGTTCTTTTCCGTGGTGTTGGCTCTCGGGGCGCTGATGGTCTCGATCGCTCCCGGCCTCGCAAGCAACATCGGACCGACTCCGTAAAGTCATTTCGTTAACTCAGTAGCCGACAGCCGAGCATGGCGGTACACTCACCGCCATGCTCGGCACCAGGTACCGCGGCCGCCGCAAGGGCGTGGCCGTCCGGGAGGGGTCTGTCGAGCAGGCCCGGCGCGAAGCCAGGCTGACCCTGGCCCAGGTCGCGGGCAGCAAGCTCACACGAACGGCCATCCACCTGATCGAAAAAGGGCGCACGCGCCCATCGATGGAGACGCTGCAGCAGATTGCGCGCCAGACGCGCAAGCCCATCGACTTCTTCTTGACCCCGGGTTCGCCCTCACCGCTGACCGAGCGCCAGGCGCAGCTTCGCGAGCTCGAGCGGCTCACCGCCGTCCGCGAGCTGCAGAAGGTGGTCGACATGGGCGTCTCCCTTCTCGAGCAGGCGTGGGGTTCGGAGGATGCCGCGCTGATCCATTTCTGGATCGGCCAGGCCCTGTGCCGGCTGGTCCGTCCCGCGGAAGCCCTGGCGCACCTCGAGCTCGCCCTGGCGGAGTTCGAGCGGGCGGGCGACGAATGGATGGCCGTCGAGGCGCTGGACTGGAAGTCGAGCGCGCTCGGGCTTCGGGACGACCCCGAGGCGTTGCCGCTCGCAAACCAGGCCCTGGAGCGCTGCCGCAGGCTTTCGCCGCGCGGCCCACGGGTCGAGGCTCGCATCCTGGGCCATATCGCCGGCATGTACGTGGTTTCTCAGTCGTGGGCGCTCGCGGTGCGCTACTACCAGGCCGGCGCAGAAGCGGCCGGCGGCGTCAAGGATCTTCAGCAGCTGGCCAAGATGCACCACGGCCTGGGTGGGGCATACAAAAGCATGGATCGTCCCGAGGCGGCCCGCCAACACTTCGACAAGGCGATTGCGCTTTATACGATCGAGAACGACCGGGGATCGATATACCGAGTGGAAAACGATCTGGGCGATCTGCACCTCCGAGAGGGACATCTCGACCTGGCCGAGCAGCATCTCCTCAAGGCTCTCAGGGGTGCGGGCGAGCTCGACCTGGACCGACGCGGCCGAGGCCATATCTTGATCGGCCTCGGCGAGGTCGAGCTGCGCCGAGGTCGTATGGCGGAAGCGACCGAGTACCTCCAGCAAGCGATCGACGCGGGTGAAGAGACCGCTGAACGAATCGTCCTGGCCGAAGCCCGGATTCTCCTGGCGCAAGTCGAGGAGCGAAAGGGGAATCGAGACCTTGCCGATGGCCATTTCGCGGTCGCGATTCCCATCCTCGAAGAGCTGGCCATGCCTGATCGCCTGCGAGACGCCCACATGGCCTACGCGGAGCTGCTGGACGCCCGCGACGACCTGGCCGCCGCCTCTCGACAATGGAAGCTGGCGGCGGAGATCGGCAAGATGGCGAGCCTTGGCATCAAGGCCCCGGTTGAACGACGGGAAGCGGTCGTATCTTCAGGAGCCGCGTAGGAGCCGCGTAAGAGCCCACCGCGCCGCGGCCACCGCGTATCACGCGATGATGTTCATCTCCCGCGCTGTGGCGACCGCCTCGATCTTCGAATGCACTCCGAGCTTGGTGTCGAGGCTTCGGATGTGCGAGCGCACCGTGGCATAGCTGATGCCGAGCTGGTCGGCTATCTCACGGCTGGACCGGCCGACCGCCATCAGCTTCAAGACTTCGCGCTCCCGTGCGCTCAGGCTCTCCCGCTTTCCTTCCTGCTCGTTGTTGCGACTCAGCACCGTGGCGACCATCGACGGCGAGATCAGCGAGGCGCCGTTCGCAACCTGCCTCACGGCATTGATGACTTCGGTCGCGGCGTGCGATTTGTGGATGAACGCGCCGGCGCCGGCTTCGACGGCGGCCACCCAGGCGTTCACGCTGTCGTCCTGGGTGAGAAAGACGAAACGCAGGTCAGGAAGCACGCGACGCATGGCGACCGCCGCGTCGAGGCCGGTCCCGTCCTGGAGGTGGAGATCCATCACCACGATGTCCGGGTCGGTGTCCTGCACCAGGGGAACCGCGTCGGCCACAGAGCGCGCGTAGCCGCAGACCTCGAGGTCCGCCTCACCGCTCAGCAGCATCGCCAGCGCGTCGGATACGAGCTGGTGGTCGTCGACGATGATGACCCGGATCTTGTCCGTCCGGTGCCCCGACTCCGGGTCGAGGACCGCGTTCAGGCCGGCTCCGCCCGCAACTGATATCGCGCGGTCATGCGGTCGTGCAGAGCCGCCGGATCCCGCTCATCTCCACGGGCCATACGAAGGCGCTCGCCGTAGGTCCCGAGGCACCCGCAGATGTCGGCGAGGCTGTCCAGGGAAGGCGTACCGGCTGGTAGGGAGAGCACGGGAGCCGCTTGCCAACCGGCCGCGATCGGGACCGTCGTACCCCCCGCGTTCCCCACCCCGGACTTGGCCCCACGGCGTCCCCTACCAGCCACTGGCCGCAAAGTACGCGCGGAAACGCAACTTTAATCGTCAAAAAGCGGTGCCGAAGCTGCCCGAGCGCTGTAGAGTGGGGGCCGGGAGCGATGGCAATGGAACCTGCGGCGCAGGTCTTCCGTCCGCTGCCAGGCGAGGATCACACCACGCTGGCACTTCCCGAGGTGGCAAGCTGGATCGCCATTTACGAGGAGTTGTCCTCGGTGCTGCGCCTGGTGCTGTCTCGCGTCGATGGAGACGCGCGGGCGGCCGCAGACTTTCAGCGCAACCTGACGTTCGTCGAAGACCGGCTCGCGCTTTGGCGCGATCGTCATCAGGCGCTGGCCGGCGTGACCATCGACAGGAAGGACCACTCCCTGACTTTTGGCGGCAGATACCTGAAGCTCACGCGGCGCGAGGCCGACCTGCTGGACTTCCTGATCCGGCACCCGGCCAGGCATTTCACGACGCGGCAGCTGACGATCCTGGCCTGGCAGAACTCCCGCCTGTCGGACGCCCAGGTGCGGACGTACATGATGCGGCTGCGGCGGCGGCTGCGAGAGGTCGGGCTCGAGGGCCTGATCACCATCGTGCGCAACCGGGGGTATGGGGCCGAGCTGCCCAGGTCGAGCGCAGGCTGATGGCTCCTACCGCCGCCACCAATCCGTCCGTCGGGGACTCGATCGTCACCTCGCGCCTCCTGATCGTGCAGTCGAAGCGCCTGATGCTGGCCTCGCTCGACAGGCGGTTCCGCCTGCATGGCGAAGACTCGGTCGGGAAGCGCCGCGAGCGTGTTCGCGACGAAGCTGCCAAGGCCAACCTGACTTACCGATCGGCGGTGCTGACGTGGGGGCTGTCGACCTCGCATGAGTTCCGGCTCATCGCATACAGCTCGCTCACGAACCTGGCGGAAGCGCTCGTCCTCGAGCTGCGCGAGACCATCACCGGCCGCACGCCGCGGGTCCAGCTCGAGCTGGCGACCGAGGTCGAGGTCCTCGAAGATTTGATCGAGCAGTGGCGTCGGAAGGCCCGGCCCGTCGCCGCGGTCGCCTGAACCGAAGCGGTTCCCCCCGCCGTCCGGCCTAGCGGAACTACACCTAGGCCTTCAGCTCCTCCATCACCAGGACCACCCCGCCGGCGCGTCGCCGGCCGGCCAGCGTGGTCGCGGCGACGCGGCAGCGGATGCGCCGTCCACGGCGCGTGATCGCGTCGACCTCCTTCTCGTCATGCGTGGGTTTCCCACGCAGGACTGATCTGATCATCACCCGCAGCTCCTTCGTCGGGAGCCCGATGTCGAGGTCGAAGAACGGCGTCCCCACGACCTCGTCAGACCGCACGCCCCAGAGGTCGGCGGCGCGCTCGTTCCAGACCCGGACGTCAAGGTCCGCATCCAGCACCGCCGCGCCCAGCCTGATGTTGCCCAGGATCGCGTGCAGGAAGGTGTTGAGACGGTTCAGGTCTTCGCTGTTCTGGCGCAGGTCGGTGTTCGTGCCGTGCAGCTCGGCGTTGGTCGACTCGAGCTCTTCGTTCATGGTTTCGAGCTCTTCATTCGTCGACTGCAGCTCCTCGTTGGTGGTCTCGAGCTCCTCGATTGTCGACTGCAGCTCCTCGTTGGTGGTCTCGAGCTCTTCGTTGCTCGACTGGAGCTCCTCGTAGGCCGTCTCCACGTCGTGCTTCGCCCGGTCCAGCTCGGCGCGCAGCCCTGACTCGCTGGTGACGTCGATGAAGGTGATGCTGGCGCCAACCACGGCCGATCCGTCGTCCAGCAGGGGCGCGAACTGGACGTCGAAGCGGCGGACGGCGCCGTCTACAGCCGGGTGCTCGATGGCGCTCACCGCGACGCCCCGACGGTCGCGAAAGACCTGGTCGATGGGCCCGCGAAGGTCCACCGGCCGGTACGAGAGCTCGAGGTCGCGGAGCGGCCTCCCGATGTCGCCGCTCCTGACTTCGAGCAGCCTGCGTGCGGCCTGGTTGGCAAGGACCAGGTTGCCGAGCGCATCGACGACCACCTGCGCGAAGGGCGATCCCTCGGAGGCAAGCTCATGAAGCCTGATCTGCCTGCTCACCTGGTCGGTCGCTTCGGCGCTTCCCGACTGGGCCATGATCATCAACCGTTCTCGCAGCGGTGGCCGCGGAACCCTCCTGAACACCCGCTGTTTGAGGTCGACCGGCTCGAAGATCGAGCCATGCATGAGCAGCATCTCGGCGCGGCCCAGGAACAGGTAGCCATCATCGTCGAGCGCGTAGTGGAAGCGTGCCAGGACTCGACCCTGGGTCTCGGCGGTGAAGTACATGAGAGTGTTGCGGCAGATCAACAGGTCGAGCCGCGAGATGGGCGCATCCTGCATGAGATCGTGGCGTCCGAAGATCAATGCCCTGCGGAGGGCCGTCTTGAATGCGTACCGCCCGCCCAGGGTCTCGAAGTATCGCGACCGGAGCGCCGGATCGAGGGATTCCAGGTCCTTCTGGAGGTAGCCTGACCTGGCCTTGTTCAGGGCCTCCTCGTCGGCGTCAGTCGCGTAGATCTTGACCCGGCGAAGGTAGGCATCCGGACCGAGCGCCTCGCAGAAGAGCATCGCGGCGGAGTAAGCCTCCTCCCCGGAAGCGGTGCCGGCGCTCCAGACGCGGATCGGGCCGCTTTTCGCGATGATCTTCGGGACGATCTCTTTGCGCAGATAGTCCCAGGCGAGCGGGTCACGGAAGAAAGCCGTGACGTTGATGAGGATCTTGTCGAAGAGGATCGCGAACTCTTCGGAGTGGACCTGAAGATAGTCCTGGTAGGCGCTGAAGCTGCTGATGCCGAGCTCGGAGCATCGCGCTGCGATGCGCCGAACGACGGTGTTGCGTTTATACCCGGCATAGTTGAACCCGCGGCTTTCGCGCAGGAATTGAAGCAGGCCTTCGAACTGCTTGCCGGCTTCCAGACGGGGTCCCCGCGAACTCATGTCATAGCGTCTGAGCTCGTGGGGTGATCCACGGTCAATCGACGGCCTGGCGGCCCACCAGGCTCTGGAGCGCGGCCGGGATCTCGTCGAGCGCGAGGACGAAGTCGACGACCCCGGTTCGAATCGCCGCCGACGGCATGCCGAAGAACTCGGACGAGTCCTCGTCCTGCGCGATGACGGTCCCGCCGCGCCGCTTCACCGCCGTCACGCCCATCGAACCGTCATGGCCGGTGCCTGTCAGGACCACGGCGATGACGCGTCTGCCGAAGGAGGCGGCCACGGATTCGAACAGCAGGTCGGCCGATGGGCGCACGAAATTGACCAGCTCTGTGTGGGTGAGGCCGACGCTGTGGTCGCGATTGATGAGCATGTGGTGGTCGGGCGGCGCCAGGTAGACGTGGCCAGGGCTCACATGCGAGCCGGCCACGGCCTGGTGAACCGGTAGCGCGGAGCGCCGGCCGATGATCTCCGCCATGAGGCTGCGGTGGCGCGGATCGAGATGCTGAACGGCGACGATCGAGGCGCCGAACGTTGCCGGGAGCGCGCTCAGGATCCTCGTGAGCGCGGAGAGGCCACCCGCCGACGCGGCGATCGCAACGATCTCGAAAGGCGCCCTCGTGGGCCCCGCCGCCACTCGCCAATCGTACGGGCAGTGCGCTGGTTGTTCCACATCGGCTAGCCGCGCTCGTGCAGCGCCCGGCGGACGTCGCGGGCGACCTCGATGTCCTCGCGGGCGTGCACGACCAGGGTTCGGACCTCTGCGTCGCCGGCGCTGACGTCGCCATCGCCCTTGATGCGCGCGTTGAGCCTCGCATCGAGCGCGACGCCCAGGAAGCGCAGGCCGGCCGCCGCCTCGCTTCGGACCGGGGCCGCGTTCTCGCCCACCCCGCCGGTGAACACGAGCGCATCGAGGCCGTTCATCGCGGAGGCCATCGAGGCGATGCAGGCGCGAAGACGATGGATGTACACGTCGAAGGCGAGCCGGGCACGCTCGTCTTTCTTCGATCTTCGCTCCAGGACCTCGCGCATGTCCTTCGTCCCCGCCAGGGCCAGCAGGCCCGAGCGGCCGTCGAGGGCCTGGAGCAGCTCCCGTTCGGTGACCGCCTGGTGCGCCTGGAGCCACAGCATCAGGCCGGGATCGACGCTGCCGGATCGGGTGGCCATGACCAGCCCTTCGAGCGGCGTGAAACCCATGGTCGTGTCGACCGAACGACCCCGCTCGACGGCCGCCAGCGACGCCCCCGATCCGAGGTGGCATGTGACCACTCGGAGGCGGGACGGCGGGCGCCCGACCAGTTCGCTCGCCCGGCGCGCCGAGTATGCGTGCGAGAACCCGTGGAAGCCGTAACGCTTGATGCCATGGCGCCTTCGCCATGCCTCCGGGATCGCATAGGTCGCCGCCGCGGCCGGCATGGTCGAATGGAACGAGGTGTCGAAACAGGCGACCGCGGGCACGCGCGGGAGGAGCTTGCGCACGGCCAGGATTCCCGCGATGGCCGCGGGCATGTGCAGGGGGGCGAGATCGGTGATCGTTCTCAGGTAGGCGACCACGCGAGCGTCGATCGGGACTGACGACGAGTAGCGGCGCCCGCCGTGGACGACCCGATGGCCGACGGCCTCCACATCATCCATTTCGCGGATTGCGGCGTCCAGCTCGGAGGTCTTGAAGCGCCCGCTCGAGGCCTCGAGCTCACGGCTTGCGAGCTCTGCGTCATCGCCGCCAACCAGGCTCACCTTGAGCGAGCTGGAGCCGGCATTGACGACGAGGACCCGCATTACCCAACCAGCCTCGCCAGGGCGGCCGGGTTCACCCCGGCCGCAACTTTGTTTCTCTCGGCTCTGGCGTGGCCGGGAGTGACTATTTCGGAAATCACATCCCGGGGAAAGTGAGCAGCCCGTCGGCGCAGCCGACGGGCGATGAGCGAAAACCGCCGAGGTTTTCGCTCATTTTTAATATGGCCACGTCCAGTCGCGGACATCGGGCGCGTCGTCGCCGAAGTCGCGGGTGTGCTGCCTGTGGCGCAGCCGCTCGTCCTCCATCAGCTGGCGGACGTGGGCAGCCTTCGACCGCAGGCCCGGCACGCGATCGATGACGTCCATGACCAGGTGAAACCGGTCCAGCTCGTTGAGCATGACCATGTCGAAGGGTGTCGTGGTCGTGCCCTCCTCCTTGTATCCACGAACGTGGAGGTTGTCGTGGTTGTGGCGGCGGTACGTGAGCCGGTGGATGAGCCAGGGGTAGCCGTGGTACGCGAACACCACCGGCCGGTCGAGGGTGAAGAGGGCGTCGAACTCCGAGTCGGGGAGCCCGTGCGGATGCTCCGTCGCCGGCTGCAGGCGCATCAGGTCGACCACGTTCACCACGCGAACCTTCACGTTTGGCAGGTGCTTGCGCAGCAGGTCGACGGCGGCGAGCGTCTCCAGCGTGGGGATTTCACCCGCACAGGCCATCACGACGTCCGGGTCGCCGTCCGTGTCGCTGCTGGCCCACTCCCAGATACCGATGCCCCGAGTGCAGTGCGCGATCGCCTGGTCCATGGAAAGATAAGTGAGCGCCGGCTGCTTCCCGGCGACGATCACGTTGACGTAGTTGCGGCTGCGCAGGCAGTGATCCGCAACGGAGAGAAGCGTGTTGGTGTCGGGGGCGAGATAGACGCGGATCACCTCCGCCTTCTTGTTGACCACGAGGTCGATGAAGCCCGGGTCCTGGTGCGTGAACCCGTTGTGGTCCTGCCGCCACACGTGCGACGTGAGCAGGTAGTTCAGCGATGCGATCGGCCTGCGCCAGGGGATGCCTCGCGTCACCTTCAACCACTTGGCGTGCTGGTTGAACATCGAGTCGATGATGTGGATGAAGGCCTCATAGCAGTTGAACAGGCCGTGCCGGCCGGTGAGCAGGTAGCCTTCGAGCCAGCCCTGGCACATGTGCTCGCTCAGCACCTCCATGACCCGGCCTTCCGGCGCCAGGTGGTCGTCCGCCGGCTTGAGCTCCGCCTCCCAAACGCGATTGGTCGCCTCGAACACGGCCCCGAGGCGGTTGGACACCGTCTCATCGGGGCCCATGAGCCTGAACGTGTGCTCGTTGCGAGTGATGACGTCGCGCAGGTAGGCGCCGAGGACGCGCGTGGCTTCGCTCGTCTTCGTGCCAGGCTTCTCCACCTCGACCGCGTAGGCGCGGAAGTCGGGCAGGCGGAGGTCGTGCAGCTGCGCGCCGCCGTTGGCGTGGGGATTGGCGCTCATCCGCCGCTCGCCACGGGGCGGCAGGGCGGCGAGCGCAGGCACGAGCCGGCCCTCGCCGTCAAAGAGCTCATGTGGGCGGTAGCTGCGCATCCACTGCTCGAGGATGCGTATGTGATCCGGCTTGGAGCGGAAGTCGGTGATCGGGACCTGGTGCGCTCGGAAGGTGCCCTCGACCTGAACCCCGTCCACGACCTTCGGGCCGGTCCAGCCCTTGGGCGTGCGCAGCACGATCATGGGCCAGCGCGGGCGCGTGACGTCGCTGGAGACCCGTGCATGGTCCTGGATCCGTGAGATCTCGTCGAGGGCGCGATCGAGCGCGGCGGCCATCAGCTGGTGAACCGTTTTCGGGTCGTCGCCCGTGACGAAGATCGGTGCGTGGCCGTAGCCCTTGAGGAGATCGCGGAGCTCCTCTTCGGGCAGGCGCGCGAGCACCGTGGGGTTGGCGATCTTGTACTCGTTGAGATGCAGGATTGGCAGCACTGCGCCGTCCTGGCGCGCGTTGAGGAACTTGTTCGAATGCCAGCTCGTGGCCAGCGGGCCGGTCTCCGCCTCCCCGTCCCCGACGATGCAGAACACCACGAGATCGGGGTTGTCGAAAGCGGCGCCGTATGCGTGCACGAGCGCGTAGCCGAGCTCGCCGCCTTCGTGGATCGAGCCTGGTGTCTCGGCGGCGACGTGGCTCGGGATGCCGCCCGGGAATGAGAACTGGCGGAACAGCCTGCGCATGCCGTCCGCGTCCTGGGTGATGTGCGGGTACACCTCGGTGTAGGTGCCTTCCAGGTACGCATTCGCCACGGCGGCGGGACCTCCATGGCCGGGCCCGATGATGTAGATGGCGTCGAGGTCGCGCTCCCTGATGACGCGATTGGCGTGGACGTAGAAGAGGTTGAGCCCGGGGGTCGTGCCCCAGTGGCCGAGCAGCCGCGGCTTGATGTCGTCGAGCCGGATGGGCCGCTCGAGCAGCGGGTTGTCGAGCAGGTAGATCTGTCCGACCGAAAGGTAGTTGGCCGCCCTCCAGTAGGCGTCGATGCGCTCGAGCTCGTCAGCCGTCAGTGCTTCTCCCGCTTGCGCGGGTCCGGATCGCGGACCGGCCATGCCTACATTGAAGCTGGTTTGGGTTGGTGGACGTGACCGAACTCGTGGCCGACGGCCAGGGCCTCACCCAGCGCTTCGGCAGACCTCTGTATGACGGCGCGGTCGTGCTCGGAGTACGGCACGTGGCCGCGGCGATGGCCGAGAAGAAGCTTGCCGAGGTCGTCTTCGGCGTGGCGGACCGCGACTTCCAGCGCATGCTCGGCTCCAAGCTGGCCATTCGAGTGGAACGGCTGCGAATGGTCGTACGAGTCGAGGTAAAGGGCACCGCCCACCGCCTGGAAGGCGGCAACAGCGTCGTCGACGAGCCGGCGCGCGACCTGGTGCGGGTCGATGACCCGTGTGACCGCCTCGACGCTGGCCGTGAGCGCCTCGAGCTTCTCGGCAGGGCCGCGCCCGCCAAGCCGCCGCTCGACCAGACTCTCGACCCACTTCTGGGCGGGGGTGAACAAGGTCGCCACCGCGAATACGGTGACGATGATCGCAGTGTCCGACTTCTGGCCCGTGTAGTAGATGAACAGCCTCTGCAGGAACTCGATGCCGGCCACATACACGCCGCCGAGGATCGCGGTGAGACTGGCGTACACCAGGGTGCGGTTGATGATCAGGTCGATGTCGTACAGGCGATAGCGCAGGACGGCGACACCGATCGCCACCGGAACGGTCAGGTAGGTGGCCATGACGGGTGTGAGGGCCAGGTACAGCGGCTGACCGAAGAAGTTCCAGGCCACGGCTCCATATACGAGGCACACGGCGACCAGCGCCCCCGCGTAGGCGAACCATTTCAGCTGCAGCCTCTCCTCGCCCCGCGCGTGCCGGAAGCGCGCGGCCACGGAGCCGGCTGCGCCCACGTAACCCAGCACGATGAGAGAAAGCCCTGCGCCCTGTACCGGGATGAGCAGATAGCTTGCAGCGGAGAATCCGAGCGGGTTCTGCACGCGTGACGCGAGCAGGTCGACCGCGGTGCCCGGAATGGCCAGGAACTGGATGAGGGTTGCCGGAGGCTCGAGGGCGATGCTCGCTGAGAAGAGGACTGTGCCGGCTATGGCCAACCAATCGACCGCCCGCCAGCGATGCGGCACCTTCCCGTCCGGAAAGCGGACCGCTATAAGCGGGAGCGCGAGACCCAGAACGGGCACCCATCCCCACGCGCCGAACCACACGGCAAGGGAGCCGAATGGCCAGGCGCCACGCTGAATGACGAGGGCTTCGTAGCCGTACCGCGCGGGAAGGTGGAGGAGGCACGTCCCGAGTGAGGTGGCGATCATCAGCCAGCCGATGCTGTTGTGCGAGTCTCGCGACGCGATCAGAGCGCCGAGCAATCCCATCAGGACGCCAACGAGGTAGACGAACAGGAAAGATGGCGGCGCCCCAAATGCGATGGCCATCGCGGCGCCTGCGGCGCAGGCGAGGGCGCCGGCGATACCGAGCACCCATGCCAGCGCTATGGACCTCGGGCCGGAGTCGCTGACTGCCGCCATGCCGGCGCTCCCCGCGACCATCGCCTTAGCGCGAGATCCTTTGCTGCTGGGACGAGTGTCCGAGGTCCGCCACCGTGAGCGCCTCCCCGAGCACGTCCGCCGAGCGCTGGATCGCGGCTCGGTCGCGCTCGGAGTAGAAGCTCTTGCGCCGGTGTCCGAGAAGCAGGCGGCCCAACCTCTCATGTCCGTGGCGGACTGCAACCTCGAGGGCCGGACGCCCCGTGATATGGCCCGCTACATGAAAAGGCTCGGTGCTGTGATGCGCCTCCAGGTACAGCTCGCCGCCGTCGGCCTCGAAGCAGCGTACCGACTCGTCGACCAGCCAGCGCGCTATGCGGTGAGGATCGATGACGCGGATGATCTCCTCCACGCTCGATGCGAGCATCTCGAGCCTCTCCGCCGGGCTGCGCCCTCCCAGCCGCCGCTCGACCGCTCCTTCGGCCCATTTCTGGACAGGCGTGAACAGGGTTGCGACCGCGAAAACCATGATGACGATCGCGGTGTCCGACCGCTGGCCCGTGTAGAACACGAACAGCCGCTGCGTGAACTCGATCCCGGCGACGTAAACCCCACCCAGGATTGCAGTGAGAATCGCATAAACCAGAGTGCGGTTGATGATCAGGTCGATGTCGTACAGGTGGTAGCGGAGGATCGCGATCCCGATCGCAATCGGCAGTGAGAAGGCGGCAGCGTCCAGCGGAAGATTGGCGTCGCCATACGACTGTTTGAGAAAGACCAAAGCCACCAACAGGTAGACGAACCCGACTCCCACGAGCACGCCTGAGTAGGCGAACCACTTCAGCTGAAGCCGCTCGACGCCATTCGACCGCCGGAAGCGGCCGACGACCGAGGCCACCGACCCGACACCGGCGAGCAGGATCATCACAAGCCCGATCAGGCGAACCTGCCCGAGCAAATCCACCGGCAGGGAGAGGTCGAGCGGGTTGTGAATGTGCGGAGCGAGAAGCTGAAAAGCCTGCACCGACGAGAGAAACTGGAAGCCGCTCAACACGCTTGGAGGCGCAAGCGCCAGGCTCAACGCAAAGACGACCGTCCCCGCCACGGCCAACCAGTCGACGATTCGCCACCGGGGCGGCACCCTTCCATCAGGGAAGCGGAGCGTGATCATGGAGAAGAACATTCCGATGAGCGGGGACCAGCCCCAGGCCTCCAGCCACAGGGCTGTTCCGCCGAGCGGCCATGAGCCGTGCTCGACCACCAGGGCGAGGTAACCGTAGTCGAGAGGCAGGGCGAGCATCACGCCCGCCAGCGAGCCGGCGCACATGAGCCAGCCGACACTGTTGCTCGGCTCCCGCGAGGCGACGATTGCGCCCAACAGCCCGGACGCGATGAAGATCAGGAAGACGACCGCCTGCGGCGAGAAAAGGCCGAGGGCAATGGTCAGCCCAAGCGTGAAAGTGCAAGCAAGAGCGCCTCCGAGTCCCAGCGCCCACGCCAGCGCGGACGAACGAGACCTCTCCTCGCTCACCGCCGCCATGCCGGCGCCCTGGGCGATCAAGCGGCCAGACCTAAGGCGCGTCCCGGTCGAACGCTCGTTCCGAGATCCACCTGATCGACGAGACGAGCGCAAGCCATCCGACGGCGATGAAGATGCTGGCCAGCACGTCGGTCGGCCAGTGCGCCCCCACGTAAACCCGGCTGATCGCCGCCGTCAGCATGATCGCGGCCACGACCGCCCAGCCGATCGGTATCGCCCGTCTCGGCAGGTACCTATAACCGGCGCACAGCATCACGAGGCCGAAGCTGATGGTGATGAAGATCACGTGGCCGCTCGGGAAGCTGGTGGCTCCGGGGTGCTCGGATATGCGGATCATGTCCGCGACACTCGGCCGCGGCCGGTTGACGAGGTTGACGATGAGGCTGTACCAGACGCCGCCCGCCGTGGCGGCGATGGCGAGCAGCCACGCCCGGCGGTTGAGCAGGAGCACGACGATGATCGCACCTGCCTGCATGTAGATGCCGCCGCCGGGCCCGCCCAACCATCTGTAGACGGGGAAAAGCGCCGTCAGGGGCCCCCAGTTGACCGACTGGATGGCGCGGTCCAGCGCCACGTCCACCGACCAGCGTGGATCGGCGATCGCGATCAGCGCCAGGACCGCCGCGCCGGCAAAGCAGGCCACCGCGACGGCCAGCCAGCGCCACCGGACCGCCGCCGTCCAGGGCGGGAACAGCGCATTGAGCACGGTCCTTCGAGCGGGCGCGGCCTGCACGACCCGGGAGTCCACGGCTCAGCCGAAGGTGCTGGTGCGCTTGACCAGGTAAGCGGCCGCCTCCGTGCGCCTTGCGACCTCGAGCTTGCCCAGGATCGTGGAGACGTGGTTCTTGACCGTCAGCTCCGAAAGATGGACGGCCTTCGCGATCTGTGCGTTCGTCTTGCCCTCGGCGACCAGCCGCAGGACCTCGTCCTCGCGTACGGTCAGGCGCGCCAGCTTGTCGTCCTTGGTGGCGTGGGGGTCGCGCCGCAGGCGCTGCAGCACGCGCTCGGTCACTGCGGGATCGAGCAGGCTGCGCCCGTTGGCGACCTCCCGGATCGCACGCACCAGCTGCGCGGCATCGATGCGCTTGAGCAGGTAGCCGGACGCGCCCGCCATGATGGCCGCGAACAGCGCCTCGTCGTCGTCGAATGAGGTGACGATGATCACGCGCGCATGGGTGGTGCGTGCGCGGATCTCGCGGGTGGCCTCGATGCCGTTGCCCTCCATCAGGCGCACATCCATGAGGATCACGTCGGGTCGTGTCCGCACGGCCGCGTCGACCGCGCCGCGCATCGTGTCGGCCTCGCCAACGACCTGTAGGTCGTCCTCCGACTCGAGAACCATGCGCAGCCCCTGGCGGACGATCGCGTGATCGTCCACGAGCAGCACGCGCGTCTTGTTACGTGTGCCTTGCGGCGGTTCGCTCACGGCCCCAGCGGAGTATATGCGGAGGTGCCGCGGGGACCCGTTCTTCACAGGGTCTCCGCCGCCGCCGGCCGGCGGGTCTCTTCCTCGGCAGGTCGCGGGGTCAGGACGGCGTCCGGCGGCGGCAGCGCAACACGCACGGCCTTGGGGATCGAGACGACGTCGATGGGCAGGGTGCCGATCAGGGTCCCGTCCGCATGCACGTGGCACGGGTATTCGGATTGGATCTTCACCCGCATGAACGGATGGCGGGCGATCGAATAGCCGTGGCCTTTGTGGCCCTGGCTGAACTGATGGGCGGAGGCGATCAGCTTCAACCGGCCGAGGTCGTGGTAGACGGTCAAGTAGAGGGCCGGATCGCGAATGTCGATGCCAGGGGCGAGATTCAGGTGCGCTCCGGTGACCGGGGTGTTGCTGATCGTCATCGTGAAGGCCTTGACGATCTGGCGCTCTGACGGTGGGTCGATCTCGATGACCAGCTCGACCGACCGGTCGCCGGCCAGCCGCAGCGGCGCGTCGAGGATGTCGCGGAATCGATGCCGGACGAGCGCCTCGCCGACCGGCCACAGGTCGGCCTCCAGCCCGATGCCGGCGCCCTCGAAAAAGATGTATTCGCCGATCCGGCCGGCAGAGATCCACTGCGGCTCCTCGGCCAGGGCGATCTCAACCGCTTCGTGGGGATCGTGGGGCAGCCCACACGTGGCGGCGATGTTGTTGTTGGTCCCGCATGCAACCAGGCCGATCGGGGTCTCGGTGCCGATAAGGGCCGCGGCGATGGAGCGAAACGTGCCGTCGCCTCCGAAGACGAGGATGCGCGAGACGCCGGCCTCGGCCCTTTCGCGCGCCCATGCCCCCGCATCGACTTCCGGCGTCAGCTTCAGGATCTCCACCCGGTCGCGGAGGCGCAGTCGAAGCCACGGTTCCAGCTGCGCGCCCAGCTTGCGGCCCGAGTGTGGGTTCATCACGACCGCGATCTTGTCCATGTCAGGTCTCCTTGGATGTGCGACGCCGGACCGGCGGGGGCAGCCCGGGTCTCATCCTCAGCACCGGGGGTGACGTTGCCGAGTGCAGGCCCAGCGCGATGAAGCCGATGGCGACGATGGCGAGCCCGACCGCGCCCGCGGGCAGGCCGAGGAGCACCGCAAAGGCCCGCGTCAGGCCGTAGTCGTAGCGCAGGTCGCCGTTGACTCCCCCGAGGACCATGAGGATCCCGATCACGGTGAAGGCGACTCCCCGACCGAGTAGACCCAGGCGGCCGGCCAGGACCCACAGCCGCCACATGCGAGGGCTCTTCTCCTGGGGGAGGAAGTCGGTCCTGAACGGCACGAACCACGCGTCCATGAACTGGCCTATGCCCGTGATCAACACGACCCCGCCGAATACAGGCAGCACCCACGACGTCACCTGGGAGCCGAGCAGCTTGTTGATGCCGAACGGGAGGCCGCCGCCGCCGGTTGCCGCCCCCAACGCGAACTGGATCGCGAACACGGCAAGGCCGCCGTAAGCGATCGCGCTCCAGAGAAAACCGGCACGGGAGATGATCCCGTGCCAGTTGCCGCCGCGTTCGAGCGGGTCGGCGAACGCACGGACAACTCCCCACAGCGAATACCCGGCAAGTCCGGCGGCGGCGAAGATCGCGATCGGCACTTTGAGCCCATTGGCCAGGACCAGGGTCAACGACCCCTGGAGGTCCACCGACCTGGAAACGCCGATCATGGCCGCGAAGGCGACCACGCCCACGAGCGCGTAGAGGATGCCGCGGACCAGGAGGCCGAATCGCTCGAGCGTCAGGAGCACCGGGTGGAACAGGAATCGAGGCATCTGCACCCGGAGCCCCGGTTCGATCTCGAGGGCATGGGGGTGGTGGGTCTCGGGCCCGGCCACGACGGCGGCAGGGGCAGAAACGAGCTCGTCAGCCATCGGGCCAAGTCTTCAACGGCGGCACCCGAACGGCCAGTGCCGAATGATCCCTCTGCCCTAGCCCGAATGATCGGATCTAGGCGGCTCGCCGGCTCTTCGTCTCGCGCTCGGCGCGGGATTTCGGCACGAGCACGGGATCGGAGATCCACCGGATCGACAATACGAAGCTGAGCCAACCGACCCCGATGAGGAGCCCGGCCAGCACGTCCGTCGGCCAGTGCGCGCCTGAGTAGATGCGACTGAACCCGCCGACCAGGACGAAGACGACCGCCACCGCCCATCCGAGCGGCTGCCAGCGGCGCGGGAGGTACTTCATACCGAGGCAGGTCATCAGGATGACCGCGTAGAAGACGAAGAGGATCATGTGGCCGCTCGGGAAGCTGGAGGCCCCAGGGTGCTCGGTGACCCGGAGCACGTTGGGAACCGTGGGGCGGGGCCGCACGACCAGGCCGACGAGGAGAAAGTACCAGCCGCTGGCCAGCGCGCCGGCGATGAGCAGTCGCCAGGACGCGCGGTTGAGGACAAGGATGATCGCGAAGACGACGGCTTCTGCCTCCAGGCCGAATGGGCCGCCTATCTGACGGTAAAAATCGAAGAGCGATGTCAGCGGTCCTACGTTGATCGACTGGAAGGCCCTCTCGATCGACGCGTCGATCGACAGGAACGGGCTCGCGTAGACGAGCGCCGTCAGTGCGGCCAATGCGACCGCGCAGACGCCGGAGACGATCAGCAGGGGTCGGTGGAAGCGGGAGTCGCCCGTGGTCATCGACCGCTCGGGCGAGGCGGCGGCAGGCGGGATCGCAGGCTCCGACGCCATCCCCATCGAACCGATGGTCGGGCGCCATGATGTGTCGGGCCAGTGCCGATGGGCGCCAAATGCGTGCTCCGAAGCGCACCTCCGGACCTGTCCGAACGGCACTTCCGGCGCGGGCGCCGGTTGGCCATCTTCAGCTCAGCCAGTATGGTCAAGATGGCGGAATCCCCCGCGCCGAGGGCGCACGAGCTGTCTTCGCTGGCACGTGCGCGACAGATCGCGACGGTGCTCGCCCGTCACCACCTGTGGCATCTCATCGAGCTGATGGCGCTGGAGCACCTCGTGCCGTTCGGCCACGAACGGCCGGCAACCGACAAGCGTTCGACCTCCATCGTCCCCAGCGAGGTGCGGTTGGCGCTCGAGGAGCTCGGCCCAACCTTTATGAAGCTCGGGCAAGTGCTGTCCACCCGGGCCGACCTGCTCCCGCCGGAGTTCCAGGCTGAGCTCGCATTGCTGCAGGACCGGGCGCCGATCATCGGCACGGAGGCCGTCATCGCCACGATCGAAGCCGAGCTGGGCAAGCCCATCGACAAGTGCTTCGCGACCTTCGACACGAGTCCGCTCGCCACCGGGTCGATCGGGGAGGCCCACCTGGCGACGCTGGAGGACGGCACCGAGGTGGTCGTGAAAGTCCGCCGGCCGGGCGCCGTGGAGCAGATCGACGAAGACCTGAAGCTGCTGCATCGCCTGGCCGCCATCGCCAGCGGCCGGCTCGGCTCCGCCAACGGCTGGGACCTGGTCGGCGTCGTCCGCGAATTCGATTCCAGCCTGCGCGCTGAGGTCGACTACCTCCACGAGGGTCACAACGCAGAGCGCTTCGCTCAGAACTTCAAGCAGTCCCGCCGCGCGCACATCCCACGCGTGTTCTGGGATTCGACGACCACTCGCGTGCTGACGATGGAACGGATCAAGGGCAGCCGCATCACCGACGCGCTGGCACTGCGCGAGGCGGGTATCGACTGCAACGCGGTCGCGGACAACGCCACCAGGATCGTGTTGAAGATGCTGCTCGAGGACGGCTTCTTTCACGCCGATCTGCATCCTGGCAACCTCTTCATCGAAACCGAGAAGCGAATCGGGCTGATCGACTTCGGCATGGTCGGGGTGATCGACGAGCAGGCGAAGGCGGGTCTCAGTGAGCTCGTGATGGCGCTGGTGCGGCGCGACGCGGACGGGATGGTCGACGCGCTCCTGGCGCTGGGAATGGCCGACCCGAGGGTCGATCGCGCTGCGCTGAAGAAGGATCTCGACGGCCTTGTGACCCAGTACTACGGCCAGGCGATCGGAGAAACCAAGCTCGGGACTTTTCTCGACGACGTATTCGCGGTGGTGCGCGCGCACAAACTGATGCTGCCTTCCGACCTGTCCATGCTGGCGAAGACGCTCGTCACCGCGGAGGGGATGGTCGCGCAGCTCGATCCGAGCTTCCAGATGATGGAGGCCACCGAACCCTACGTGAAGCGACTCGTCATCGCGCAGAACTCGCCCATCGCGTGGGCGAACAAGTTCGGGCGGGCGTCGCCCGACGTGCTGTGGCTGGTGACCGAGTCACCCCGCATCCTCAGGCAAGCCGTCAACTCTTTGCAGAAAGGCGAGCTGGCCCTGGCCGTAGAGCCCAAAGGTCTCGACCCGATCGTGCACCGGATCGAGAGGGCCGCGAACCGGATCGTGTGGGGAATGGTCCTGTCCGCCCTGGTCATCGCGGTGGGTTTCGTCGTGTCGGTCTACCGCCCCGGGGTGTCAGGGGGCCTGCTCGATTACTTCCTGGCCGCAGCGTTCGGGGCAGGCGCGGCTGTCCTCGCACGCCTGGTGTGGCTGTCCACTCGCAAGCCGCGGCGTTGAGCATGGAAGGCGCCGTCGCAGTTGCACCCGCGCCCCGGCAGCCGGGCGGATGGGCCCGATTCCGCTCCTTCGCCGCCGGCCGGCGGCACGACTTTCCCGGCGTGCTCGCGCTGGCCGCCATCGCGCTGCTCGACGCCGCCAGCAGCCAGGCGTTCTCGGCATCCGACGCGGTCAACAAGTACGGGCCGAATGCTCTCAGCGACGGACACTTTCAGCTCCAGCCGGATATCGGCCTGGCGGGGATCTTCCTCCCGTTCGTGATCGCCGCCTGGCTGTTCGGCAAGCGCCGCCCCATCCGGATCATGTTCACGATCGCCATCTGGGTGACGTTGCTCAATCTTTTCAGCTCCGTCGTCAACGTGCTGGGGACGATCAACATGCACGTCGGCAACATCGGCGGCGCCACATTGCTGGCCAACGCCGGATTGCTCTGGATCATGAACGTCGTGGTCTTCGCCCTGTGGTACTGGAGCACCGATGCAGGGGGGCCGGACGTGCGCGGCACCGCCAGGGCGAGGAGACCGGATTTCGACTTTCCGCAGCAGCGCCACGAGATCCATGGCTGGGAAGGCTGGAAGCCCGGCTTTTTTGACTACCTTCACGCCGCCTTCACGATCAGCCTCACGTTCCACGCCGCGGGCGCCGAGATACTGTCTCGCCGAACCAAGCTGGTGAACATGTTTCAGGCGACGCTGTCGGTCAGCATCCTTTTGCTGCTCGTGGCCAAGGCGATAGCGACCTTCACGCCGGGGGCCTGAACGGGGGCGCGAGCCGGCGATGTCGTCGATCTGTCGTCGACCCGGAGTAGTGTGGCGCCCGCGTTCGATGCACTAGGCATTCGGCGTTTGGGCGCAGGGGCGGCAATGGCTGGAACGGCTACGACTTCGGACCGCTATGATCGGCGGCTTCGGACACTCACGAGGGCCGCGGTCGCCAAGGACCGCGATCGCATCGCGAGGGAGCTTCACGACGGGGTGATCCAGTCCCTGTATGGGATCGGAATGATTCTCGAGGGGCTCAAAGGCGAGAGTTTCCAGGCCTCGTCTTACGACCAGATCTCGGCCATCACCGATTCGATCAATGGGGTGATCGACGACATTCGCGCCTACATCCTCGACCTCACACCGGCTCGACTCGCCAGGCGCGGCCTTGGGCCGGAGCTGTGCTCGCTCGCCGCCGAGTTCCAGGCCAGCAGCGGCGTGATCACCTCCGTGCGCCTGGACGATGGCGTGGAGCGGATCAAGGCCGCCATGGGCAGGGACCTCGTGCAGATTGCTCGGGAGACCCTGTCGAACGCCGGCAAGCATGCGCACGCCTCGCGGGTAATGCTCAGCCTTCGCTGCACAGACCAGAACATCAGGTTCGAGATCACCGACGACGGCCGCGGCTTCGCCGCGAAACGGACGTCATCCGGCCGCGGACTTGCCAACATCGTGAAGCGTGCCGAGTCCTGGGGAGGTGCGGCCGAGTTCTGCATCGGCGATGCCGGCGGCTCCGCGGTGCGCGTCATCCTGCCGGCGCCCGCAGCTGAGAAGCCGGGGCGCAGCGAGGAGCCGCCGGCTGTTTCAGGCCCCCTCGCCATCGCCGGCTGACCCGACCGCCTCCCCGGCGGCTTCGCGCGGTCCATCGCCCGGGCCGTGCTGCACGTGATGCAGGACCTGCTCGAGCATGTTGTGCTGCGCGGCCAGCTCCTTCTGCACTGAGAACAAGCGCCTTTTCAGCGCCGAAACGTCCTCGTCCTGACCCAGCCACATGGCGGTGAGCTGGGCCGACGCGAACCCGACCAGGCCGATCGCCGCGAAGATGACCAGGCCCGCGATGATCCGGCCTTCAGGCGTGAGCGGCCTCACCTCTCCGTAGCCGAGGGTGGTCGCGGTCAGGAACGACAGGTACAGGGCGTCGCCGAAGTTTCTGACGTTGGGGTTGGCGCCATGTTCCACCAGCCAGAACCCATACGCGGATGCGGCCCAGAAGATGAGCAGCGTCGGGCCCAACAGCCATCCCGACCTGGCCCGCCGGCCGTCCGTGCCGGCTTCGCGTCCGACCAGAAAAGCCCGGGTGACGGATGCGATCCGCACGAATCGAAGCAGGCGCGCGAACCGCAGCACGCGCAGGGCGCCGATCAGGGGGATGCAAGTGACCAGGTCCAGCCAGTGCCCGCGGAGGTAGTGGAGCCTGGAAGGGGAGTCCAGGAAGCGGACCGAGAACTCGATGAGGAAGGCGAGCGCGATGACGAGCACGACGCCGGTCATCGTGTTGAACCCGGGGACGAGCTCGTCTTCCATGAACGCGATCACGACGTAGACCGCCGTCAGGGCGCCCATGCCGATCTCCCACGGCACTTCGTGCTGCTCGACGAAGCGCGTGATCGTGCCGCGCCTGAGCATCACGCCAGACTGCGGCAACAGGTGGCCCGGCAGAAGTGCCGAACGGACCCGATGTGGTTGAGCCGGTTGGCTCTGCCGCGAAGGCCCCTGACGAGCCGACGTCGCGCGCGGTCAGCAGCTTCACCTCCGGGTCGGCGACAGGCTCGGCGCCATAATCAGGCGGCTAATGGATCTCGGGTTGAAGGGCCGAGTGGTCATCGTCACTGGCGGTGCGTCCAATCTCGGGCGGGCGATCAGCCTTGGTTTCGCCGCCGAGGGAGCACGGGTCTTGATCGCCGACGTCGACCTCGAGCAGGCACGAAAGGTCGAGGCGGAGGCACCGGCCGGTGCGGTCATCGCACGCGAGGCGGACGTGACCGATTGGGATTCGGTCTCATCGACCGTCGGGTTCGCGATCGCCTCGATGGGCTCCGTCGACGTGCTCGTGAACTGCGCGGGATGGACGGTCGATCGGCTCTTCATCGAAAAGCCTCGCACCGAATGGGAGCGCGAGATCGCCATCGACACCTGGGGCTTCATCAACAGCGTGCGCGCGGTGCTGGAACCCATGATCGAGCGCGGCTACGGCCGCATCGTGTCCATCGGATCTGACGCCGGCCGGATCGGTGAGTGGCGCGAGGCCGTCTACAGCGGCACCAAAGCCGGCGTGATCGCGATGTCGAAAGCGATCGCTCGAGAGGTCGGCAAGCACGGGATCACCCTGAACGTGGTCTGCCCGGGTCTCGTGCCCGGCACGCCGGAGACATCCGGCCGCGGGTCGATGTGGGCCTCGGAGCAGGGAAGGTTGTTCAGCCCCGCGGTGCTCGAAAAGGCGGCGCGGGCATATCCGTTGCGCCGCCTGGGGACCGCGGAGGACGTGGTGCCCGCGGTCCTGCTGCTGGCGTCTGACCGAGCGTCATACATCACGGGTCAAACGCTCTCGGTCAGCGGCGGCTACACCATGATCTGATCGAGGATCTCATCGCGGAGCTTCCGCCAGCGTTCGAGGCGGCCGCGGCCCGCGAGCGGAAAGATCAGCGAATCGATGCCGGTCGCCTGGAGGTCCCGCAGCCGCGCCGCGCACTCGGCGGGCGTGCCCACGATCGCCAGCGCGCGGACCAGGTCGTCCGACACCGCAGCGCCATGGGCGGCGTTCGTCGAAAGGTGCTCGGCATAGTCATATGACTCCGCGCTGCGCGCGAACTCGTGGCCAAAGCGGAGGAGGCTGTCAGGGAGCTCGCGATAGCGGCCCAGCAGGCGAGCCTGCGTCGATGCCCACGAGCGGACGTCGTCGAGCTCGGTCGAGATCGTGGCCATGAACGCGATCTCGAGCTCGCTTCGACTGCGGTTGGCGGCTTTCAGGCCGTTTTCGATCCACTCGACCTGGCGCCGCACGATGTCCGGCTGAGCAGGACCCATGACGATGGCGCCGTCGGCAACGCGACCGGCCAGCTCACACATCCTCTCCTGGCTCACGGCCAGGTAGACAGGCACACTTCCGGCCACATGTGGGAGCCGATAGCGCCGCCCGCCCAGCTGTCCTTCTCCACCGCCGAGCACGGCCCGAAAAAAGGTGATCGCCTCCTCCATCTCCGCCACCTTCTGCGGTTTGAGGCCGACGCCGTAAAGAGCCGAGTCGCCCGCGCCAAGGCCCAGGAACGCCCGACCCCGCGAGATCTCGGCGATGGCCGCGATCGCGTTGGCCGTGACCGTCGGATGGCGCGTGACCGCGTTCGTCACCCCGGTTCCGAGTCCGACCCGGCTTGTATTCAGCGCGGCGACCGTGAGACCGGCGTAGACGTCTTTCATCGCCAGCTGCGAATCGATGACCCAGATCCGCCGCACGCCTTCGGCCTCCAGCGCCGCCACGAATTCGGCCCAGCTCCCTAGCGACTGACGCGGGCTGATCCCGACACTGACGTCGAAGGCGCTCATGACGATGGCGGCCGCAAGCGCCGGGCCATCGACTTCAGTCGGCGCCGCAGCGCCGCGCTTCGTTCAGGGCTGCCGGCCGCCCCGGCCCTCAGCTGATGAGCCTTCTCGAGATCATCGGCGACGATCGCCCGTCGCTCGAGAAGACCCAGGCTGGCCTTGGTTCCCTGGACCGCCGGACGGGGGCTGGCGGAAAGCCTTTCGGCCAGCTTTTGGACCCGGACGTCGATCTCTGACGCGGGGACAACCTCGGTGACCAGGCCCCATAGGTATGCCTGGCCGGCATCCAGCTCGGGCATCGCCAGCAGCAGGTCGGCGGCGCGGGCAAGGCCGCAGGCCTGGACCAGCCGGGCCAGCAGCTCGTACCGGTAGACCACGCCGAGGCTCACGGCGGGGAGTGACATGCGAAGCTCGCGCGAGGCGAGCCTGAGGTCGCAGTTCAGCGCGAGCTCGACCGCCGCGCCGTGGCAGTGGCCGTGCAGGCGGGCGATGACCGGCGCCGGGCACGCCCGCAGGGCGTTCACCGCCTCGCCGATGAGACGGTCCGCCTCCAGGTCGCCGGCGGACCCGGTCAGCCTCGACAGGTCGTACCCGGAGGAGAAGGCCTCGTCGCCGGCGCCTCGCAGGATGACGGCCGCGGCACGAGCACCGTCCGTTCCGAGCGATTGAGCCAGCGCGCCGAGGACCTCCGGGTCGAGCGCGTTGAGGCGCTCGGGCCGGTTGATCGTGAGGGTGAGGATGTCGTGAGGTCCCCAGTCGCTGAGCAGCGTTCCAGCCGCCATCGATTCAGGCCAGGCCGCCCAAGAACGTGTCGATGGACCGCGCCAGCTCGCGCGGCTTCTCGACCGGTATGGGATGGCCGGCGCCATCAATGACCTCGAGCCGGCTGCCCTTGATGCCGGTGGCAATGATCTCGGCGGCCTTGGGAGGACAGTGCCGGTCGAGCTCAGACGCGACGATCAAAGTCGGAGCGGAGATCCGGTCCAGCTCGGGGTCGAGCGGCTGCCCGTTCAACGCCGCCATCGCGGCGCAGGCGTTGCCATAGCCCCGCGGGTCGGCGGTCGATTGGCGCCTGATCAGCAGGCCTTCCTCCAGCTCGTTCGGCGACTGCGCGTACACGTCAGCGGTGTCACGATCCAGCGTCTCTCGCAAAGCAGGATCGGCTCGCTCGACCATGTCGACCCGCTCGCGGTACCACTCGCCGGCTGCGCGTCCGACCCGGCTCGAGGTGGCGACCAGCACCAGTCCGCGCACGCGCTCGGGGTGATCGATCGCGACGCGCATCGCGATCGTGCCGCCAAGCGAAAAACCCGCGACGTGAGCGCGGTCGATGCCGGCGCTGTCAAGGAGGGCGACGAGGTCCAGGCCAAGCTGCCGAAGCGTGCCGTCGGGCAGGCCGAGACTGGTTCCGCCATGTCCCCTCAAGTCGTAAAGCAGCACGCGATGGCCAAGCATGAGCCCGGGAAGAGCTCGCCGCCAGGCTCGGTGGTCGTCAGCCAACCCGTGAATGAGGACGAGCGGCTCGCCGCGGCCGACCTCGAACCAGGCCACATCGATGTCCTTACACGACGCCCGCATCGTCTCCCCCAACCTGCATCGACACGGCGAGCTCGCGCAGCGACCTGCGGTTGACCTTGCCAGGACCTGTCAGCGGGAGCTCGTCGAGCCGGCTGACCACCTCCGGCCACTTGTAACGGGCGAGTCCCCGCTCCTTCAGGAAGCGATCGAGCTCCTGCCGGCCTGGCTCGAAACCCGGCCTGGTCACCACGAACGCGACCGGTACCTCGCCCAGCTCCCCATCAGGGCGCCCGACCACGCAGGCATCGATCACATCCGGATGAGAGCGCAGCATCGATTCGAGCTCGTACGGATTGATGTTCGTGCCGCCCCTGATGATGATGTCCTTGAGCCGGCCGCTGACATGGAGGTACCCGGCCCCGTCGACGAATCCCAGGTCGCCCATGTGCGCCCAGCCGTCGCTCGAGTACGGACCGGTCTCCTCACCCCAATAACCTTGCTGCACCAGATCGCCACGCATGCAGATCTCGCCGGTGCCTCCGGGTTCCACCGGCTCCCCGCCAGGGTCGAGGATCGCCCACTCGGCGCGGTCGTGGGGGCGTCCGACGCTCGTCCAGCGAGCCGCCTGGGGGTCTGACGGGCTCGCCACTGCCAGCTGGCCGGCGTCCATCGAGCCGTAGAAGCTGCACACCGGGATGCGGGTCGACAGCTCCCAGCGCTCCGCGACCTCAGGCGGCATGGGGGCTCCAGCCACCGCAACGGCGCGAACCGCCGCCAGGGATGCCGTGTCAAGGCGCGGGCTGCTCAGCATGCGGATGACGTTCGTCGGCACGCCGACCATGACGGTGGCCCGGGCGCCGGCCGCGGTGGCCAGGCAGTGCTCGGGGGTCCAGTGCGGCTCGCCCAGCATGATCAAGGCCGCGCCCAGCCGCGAGCAATACAGGCACATGCCGCCGATACCCTGGGTCAAGGCGGTCATCGGCAGCACGCGATCGCCGTCCGTGATCTGCAGACGAGCCGTGAAGCTCTCGAACGTGACCTGCTTCAGGCCTGCCGAGAGAGATGCCAGCTTTGGCATCCCGGTGGTTCCCGAGGTCAGGGCGACCTCGACGACCCTCGAGGGATCCGGATCGGGGTCCGCGGCCGCCGGCAGCCCGTGAGCCGATGCGGAGGTGAGCTCCTCGACGTCACAGGCAGCGTCACCGGCCAGCTTCCCGGCGATGCCGGCGGCGGCGCCGGCAACGACCAGCGCCGGCCGGGTCCGCGCCAGCACCCAGCCGATCTCGTGCTCTCCAAGGGCCGTCGGCACAGGCATGATCACGGCTCCGAGGTCGGGTATCGCGAGCTCCAGCGCGACGTACTGCCAGATGTTCGGCAGCTGGACGGCGACCACGTCGCCGGCCCGGACCCCCCTGGCCGCCAGCAGCCGCTGAAAGCGCCTGACGTGCGCGAGCAGCTGCTCGAAGGTGATCTCCCCCGTGGCATCCCAGACGGCCGTGCTGTGCGCGCGGCGCGATGCGTTCCATTCCAGGTAGCTCACCGGTTTCCAGAGCTGCGGCCGCAGGTCAGCCCGTCCTCGACCGCATCAACGCGACGATGCGGTCTGGTGTGAAGGGGAGAGTGACGTCCGAGATCGAGAGCGCGTCGGCGATCGCGTTCGCCAGCGCGGCGGTGGCGCCGATCGTTCCGCCTTCGCCCGCCCCTTTCGTCCCCAGCTCGTGGACCGTCGAAGGAGTGACCAGGTGGCTGATCTCCACGGACGGCATCTCGCTCGCGCTCGGGATCATGTAGTCAAGGAAAGATCCGGTCAGGAGCTGCCCGTCCGTCCCGTAAGCGATCTCTTCCATCAGCACGCCGCCCATGCCCTGAGCCACCCCACCCAGGACCTGGCCCTCCACGATCGTCGGGTTGATCAGGACGCCGCAGTCTTCCGCGACCACATAGCGAAGGATCTGCACTGCACCGGTCTCGGCGTCGACCTCGACGAGGCCGGCATGAGTCGCGTACGGGTGGGCCGCCTGAACCGGGTCGTAGGTCACCGAGACGTCGAGAGTTTGTCCGCCGTTTTCGGACGGTTCACCGGCGGCGAGCTCCGCCAGCGTCACGCCTGCGCGCTCGCCGTCGACAACGACTGCCGAGTCTGTGATCGAGAGCCGCTCGGGAGGTTGGTCCAGCCGCCAGGACGCGGCGTTCAGGATCGCGTCGCGCAGCAGTCCCGCCGCCCGATGCGTGCTCGTGGCCGCGGTCACCGAGCCTCGGCTCATGAACGACCCGGTTCCGTGGCCGACCCTTCCCGTGTCGGTCTGCTCGACGACGACGCTTTCCGGCTCGACCCCAAGGCGCGCCGCGGCCACCTGCGCGAGGGTCGTCTGCGCGCCCTGCCCGATCGCGGGACAGCTCGTCTGCAGGTGCACTCGCCCGCCTTCGCCGAGCCAGGCACGGGCGGTGTCGGTGCCTGGGATGTCGGCCATGCCACGCCCCTTGAACGTCGACGAGCCGGCGCCGGTGAACTCCACGTACGAGCCGATGCCGACGCCCAGCAGGCGGCCTTCCGCGCGCCCGCGGGCCTGCTCCTCCCGAATTCTCGGGTAGTCGATGGCGGTCAGCGCCAGGTCCAGCGCGGCCTTGTAGTCCCCCGACTCATACGGATGGCCGGTCGCCGCCACGTACGGCATCTGCGCCCTGGTGACGAAGTTGGTTCGACGCACCTCGGCCGGGTCGATCGCGAGCCGCGCCGCGACCAGGTCCATCAGGCGCTCATGCGCGAGCGCCGCGGTGACCATGCCGACGCCTCGATAGGGGCCTTCGGGGCATTTGTTGGTCGCGATCGCATACGAGTCGTACTCGTAGTCACGAATGTCATACGGACCGGGGATGAGGCCGGCGCACGTCATCGGGTCGAGCAGGGGACCGAAGGGCCTGATCCCGTAAGCCCCGATGCTGGACAGAACCGTCGCGCGCAGGCCCAGCACGCGGCCGTCACCGCGTACCGCGGCGCTGAACCGGATGCGCTGGTCGCGCGCGTGGCTCGCCGCCTGAAAGTGCTCGGACCTGGCCTCCGTCCACTTGACCGTACGTCCCATCCGCATGGCGATCCAGGCCAGCAGGATCTCCTCGGGGTAGACCTGCGCCTTGATGCCGAAACCACCCCCGACGTCGGCGGCCACGACGCGGACCTGACCCGGCTTCAGCCCCAGGCACTCGCCTATCGCGACAGCCACGAGATGCGGCACCTGCGTCGAGCTCCACACCACGAGCCCGCCGGCGCCGTCGGGCGCCGCCACGACCCCGCGCCCCTCCATCGGCGCCGCGGACACACGTGGGTGGGCGACCTCCCCGTCGACCACCAGGTCCGCCTCGGCAAAGGCTCGCGTGACGTCGCCGAAGCTGCGATGGCCGGCGTAGTAGAGATTGCCGGGCACACCGTCGTGGACGAGCGGCGCGCCGGCGGCCATTGCGCCTTCGAGGGTGATGACCGCGGGAAGCCGGTCGACGTCCAGGCCGACCAGCTCGAGCGCGTCGCCGGCGCGATATCGACCGTCCGCGACCACGGCCGCCACGATCTCGCCGACGAAGCGAACGCGATCGGCGGCCAGGATCGGCCGCTCGGGCGACACGGCGCCGGGGGTGGTGAGATGGACGGTGAGCGGCAGGCAGGATCGTTCCAGGTCGGCGGCCGTGAAAACCGCGAGGACGCCGGGCGCCTGGCCGGCGGCGGAGGTGTCGAGCCCGACGATGCGCCCGCTGGCGATCGGGCTGCGCAGCACACCAACGTGGAGGTGGCCTTCCGGCTTCAGGTCGTCGACGAACCGACCCTCGCCGAGGAGGAGCCGCTCGTCCTCCAGCCGCTTCATGCTCCTTCCGATCGGTCCGGCCTGGTCCTGACTCATCGATGGGCCGGCAGGCGCCGCTGCGCGGCAGCGGCGCCCGGCAAGCCGGCTGTTCGCTATCCCGTCCGAGAGCCTGCCACGCCAGCCGAGCTGGCCTGCCTTCGAGTCGCCATCTGGAAGGCGTAGTACAGAACCCCCGTAAGGACGAACCCGACGATGAACGTGATGTCGCCGATCTGCGGATTATTGGTCGGGATTGGTCCCGTGTAGACGGAGAAAACGTTTGCGAAAAGATAGACGGACACGGCGAGGCCGATCGCCATGGCGGCGACCCCCTGCCAGCGCTGGTATTTCGTGTCGTAGAACATCGACTCGTCACCGTAATCGCCGCGTCTGAGCCAGTAGTCGACGAGAACGACCGCCAGCCACGCCGCAATCCAGTAGCTGATGAAGAGCAGGAAGTACTCGTACTTGCTGCCGGGCCCTACGTTGGCCTGGCCGATGACGCCGATCAGGTATCCAAGGACGCCTGCCGCCACGGCCAGCAGCGCGCGGCGCTGGCGGAGCGTAAGACCCATCTCGCGGATTCCAACTGCGACCAGGGACATGGTGCCGCTGTAGATGTTGATCGCGTTCGCGGCGACGGCGCCAACCGCGATACACAGCAACGTCAGGTAGTACAGCCAGTCGGGCATCGCCAGCTTCAACTGGACCGTCGGATTGACATCGAACTTGGTGCCGGGAATCGTCGCCAACGCAGCGCCGGCGAGCTCCAGGATGACGCATGACACAAAGACGCCCATTCCTGCCCAAAAGCCGACCATCCTTCGATCGGTCGTAGGCGGCAGGTAACGCGTGTAGTCCGCCGCGTACGGGTTCCATCCCGCGGCGTAGCCGAACGTGGCCGTGAACAGTAGGGTGAAGGCGCCGAAGTGACCAAGCCCTCCCGGGTTTGCGGCGACTCCGTAGTTGGCCTTGGTGAAGATGAAGACGCAGGCGAGGGCGAACACGATTCCGAGCAGGGGCAGCGCCCACCTCTCGAAAAAGTGGATGAAGTTATGACCCAGAGTGGCGATCGCCACCTGGGCCACGACGATCACCAGGAACGTCAGCCAGAACGGGAGGTTGAGGTTGATCAGGAGGGCCAGCGCCTGCAGCGCGAAGGCCCCGCTCACGCTGTTCACGATGAACCAGCCGATGGAACCGGTGAACGCGTTCAGGCCGGCCGGCAGGATGTTGCCGAGAAAGCCGAACGCGCCTCGGCTCTCCACCATCATCGGAACTCCGAACTTCGGCCCCCACGACGAGAGGACCGCGTGTGTCAGCGAGCCGAGCGCGGTGCCGACGATGATGGCGATCGCCGTCTCCCCGAAGCTCAGCCCGAAGACAGCGATACCCAGGACGCCGACGAAGATGGTCGCGAACTCCAGGTTCGGCGAGAGCCAGGTCCAGAAAAGGTCGATGGGCTTCCCATGCCTCTCGGCGAGCGCGATGTACTCGACGCCACCTGGCTCGACCCTGCCGACCCGCTCCCCGTACTCACCCTCCCGAACCGGTACGTGCTTTTCGACTTCTTGCACGGATTGCATAGGCCGCTTCCCCCTCAATTCAGGACGAGCCGGTACGAAAGTTATCCCGAGTTTAAGGGTCTGTTAGCCTGCCGTCGATGCTCGATTTGCTGCTGAAGGGCGCTCGGCTCCCGGGGCAGACGGCAACTCGCGAGATCGGGGTTCGCGAGGGGCGGATAGCAGAGCCTGAACCCGACGCCCGCCAGGTCGTCGATCTTGGCGGCGCCCTGGTCACCCCCGCCCTTGTCGAGCCGCACATCCACCTCGACGCCGTGCTCACGGTCGGCGAGCCGCGCCACAACCAGAGCGGCTCCCTGTTCGAGGGCATCGCCATCTGGGCGGAGCGGGTCAAGCAGCTCACGGTCGACGACGTCAAGCGCCGTGTGCGCACAGTGCTGCGATGGCAGCTTGCCAACGGTGTCCAGTTCGTGCGCAGCCACGTTGACGTCTGCGATCCGGAGCTGCGAGCGGTGCGCGCGCTGCTCGAGCTGCGCGAGGAGATCGGAGACCAGATGACGCTCCAGCTGGTCGCCTTTCCGCAGCAGGGGATCATGTCGTTCGAGGGCGGCGAGGAGCTCATGCGGCGCGCCGTCGACATGGGCGTCGACGTCGTGGGCGCCATTCCGCATTTCGAGCTCACGCGCGAGTACGGCGAGCGCTCGGTCAAGTTCGCGATGTCGCTGGCGGCGGACAAGGGGCTGCGAGTCGACATCCACTGCGACGAGACCGACGACGACCATTCGCGTTTCGTCGAGGTGATGGCCGCGGAGACGATCCGGCTCGGGATGGGCGACCGCGTCACGGCCAGCCACACCACGGCCATGCACTCCTACAACAACGCGTATGCCTACCGGCTGATCAACAACCTGAAGCGCGCCCGGATGCACATGGTCACCAACCCCCTGGACAACTCGACGCTGCAAGGCCGTTTCGACAGCTATCCCATCCGCCGCGGCCACACTCGCGTCAAGGAGCTCCTCTCGGCAGGCGTCAACGTCTGCGTGGGTCACGACTCGGTCATGGATCCGTGGTATCCGCTCGGTTATGGCGACCCGCTGCAGGCCGCGTTCGTGCTCGCGCATTACGGCCAGATGTCCGGGCACGATGAGCTCCGCACACTCATCGACATGATCACGGGCAACCCGGCGCGCGCACTGGGCCTCGAGGCATACGGGCTGGAGCCAGGCTGCCGCGCCGACATCTGCGTTTTCGCCGCGCCTACGGAGAGCGACGCCATCCGATTGGTCGCGCCGCGCAAGCTCGTGCTGCGCGGGGGAAAGGTCGTGGCACGCACCGAGCCGGCCCAAACGACCGTGGTCTGGGACGGGCGCGAGGAGGCCGTCGACTACCTCAAGCCCGCGGCCGGCTGACGGCGTGATCCAGATCGTCGCCGGCGGCCTGCGCTTTGTGGCTCGTCTCGAGCTGGAGCGCGCGCCCAGGACCTGTGCGCGGTTCCGCACCTTGCTGCCGCTCGAGACCAGGATCATCCAGGCGCGCTGGAGCGGCGAGGCGTGCTGGATCCCGTTCGGCGAGCTGGACCTCGACCTCGGCTACGAGAACCACACCAGCTACCCCGCCCCGGGCCAGCTGCTGCTGTACCCCGGAGGGCTCAGCGAGACGGAGATCCTGTTCCCATACGGCTCGACTGTGTTCGCGAGCAAGGCCGGCCAGCTGGCCGGGAACCACTTCGCCACGATCTACGAAGGCCAGGACCAGCTCAAGGAGCTCGGCGAGCTCGTGCTGTGGAAGGGCGTGCAGGAGATCACCTTCACCGAACTGGAGTGACGCTGCCCCGAATCGTGATCGAGCGATGTCAATACCTCGCCCGGTGCACCGAGGAGCCCGGCGCCATCACCCGACCCATCGCCACCGAGGCGATGCGATGCGCCCAAGAGCTGGCCGGCGAGTGGATGCGCGAGGCAGGGATGGCTGTGCGCAGCGACAACACCGGCAACCTGCGCGGCCGGTTCCCAGGCAGCGGAGAGGCGACGCTGCTGCTCGGCTCCCATCTCGATTCCGTCCGCAACGCCGGCAAGTACGACGGACCGCTCGGTGTGACGGTGGCGATCGCCGCCGTCCAACGCTTGCATGACGCAGGCCAGCGCCTTCCCTTCGCCATCGAGGTGCTCGCCTTCGCCGATGAGGAGGGCCTGCGGTTCGGGTCGACCTACCTCGGCAGCCGCGCCATGGCGGGGACATTCGACCTCGCTGACCTCGACCGCGCCGACGCCGGCGGAATCACGATGCGCGAGGCGCTGCGCAGTTTCGGCGGCGACCCGGCCCGCATCGACGACGACCGATGGCGGGGAGGACCCCTGCTGGGGTACGTCGAGGTCCACATCGAGCAGGGCCCCGTGCTGGAGGGCCGCGGGCTCCCGGTTGGGGTCGTAACCGCCATCGCCGGCCAGAATCGCCACACGCTCACTTTCAAAGGAGAGGCGGGCCACGCGGGCACCGTGCCGATGGACCGCCGCCGAGACGCGCTTGTCGCAGCCGCCGCCTTCGTGCAGGCAGTCGACGACTACGCGCGGAGCCAAAAAGGTCTGGTCGCCACGGTCGGGCAGCTCACCGTGCGGCCGGGCGCGGCCAACGTGGTGCCGGGCGAGGTGACGCTCAGCCTGGACGTCCGGCATGCCGAGGATGCCGAACGCCTTGCCGCTTCGCGCCACCTGCTCGACCTTGCGGTCGCCATCGCCAGACGCAGGAACATCGCGCTCACGACCACGGGGATCAGCGAGAACCCCAGCGTTCCCTGTTCGCCGCGCCTGGTCGCCATCCTCGCGCGGGCCGTGCGCGACCTCGGAAGGCCGGTCGTGGAGCTTGCGAGCGGAGCGGGCCACGATGCCGTCGCGATGTCGGCCCTGACCGAGGTGGCGATGCTGTTCGTGCGCTGCAAGGGCGGCATCAGCCACAACCCCGCCGAATCCGTGACCACCGACGACGTGGCGGTCGCCATCGACGTGCTCAGCCGTTTCCTCGAGCTTCTCTCAGCGCCGGCCGCAGCGTGAGCGAGCTCGACGTGGTCGTTCGCGGCGGCCACGTCGTCACCGGCTCAGGCGTCGCGTTCGTCGACGTCGGGATCTTGGACGGCAGGATCGCCGCCGTCGGCGCCGACCTGGCCTTCAGCGCCGCCGAGGTGATCGACGCCACCGGCCTGCACGTGTTCCCGGGCGGGGTCGACTCGCACGTTCACTTCAACGAGCCGGGAAGAACCGAGTGGGAAACCATCGCCAACGGTTCCGCGGCGCTCGCCGCGGGTGGCTACACGACCTTTGTCGACATGCCGCTGAACAGCCGTCCCGTCACCGTCGAAGGCGCAGCCTTTGACGCCAAGCTCAGGGCGGCCGAGGCGTCGTCGGTCGTGGACTTCGGCCTGTGGGGCGGGCTCGTGCCGGGCAATGTGGAACGCCTCGAAGAGCTGGTGGAGCGCGGCGTCATCGGTTTCAAGGCGTTCATGTGCCCGAGCGGCGTCGACGACTTCCCGGCCTGCGATGACCACACGCTCCGGGAAGGCATGAAGAGGATCGCGCGGCTCGACTCGGTCCTCCTCCTGCACGCCGAGGACGCGGCAATGATCGACGAGCTCACCCGGCGAGCGATTCGCGCCGGCAAGAAGAGCGCACGCGATTTCGTCCGCTCGCGGCCCGCCACCGCCGAGCTCGAGGCCATCTCGCACGCCATATCACTGGCCGGCGAGACCGGGTGCCGCGCCCACATCGTGCACGTGAGCACCGCGCGCGGGGTCGAGCTGGTCCGGGACGCCCAGGCCGGGGGCGTGGACATCAGCTGCGAGACATGCCCCCACTACCTTTTATATACAGAGGACGACCTCGAGCGGCTCGGCGGCCTCGGCAAGTGCGCGCCGCCGTTCAGGACCCGAAAAGACAGGGATGGGCTGTGGCAGGCGATGTCCGACGGCACCCTGGACATGGTGGTGTCGGATCACTCGCCGAGCACCGTCGAACTCAAGCAGGGCAACGACTTCTTCAAGCTGTGGGGCGGCATCGCCGGATGCCAGTCGACGCGGCAGCTGCTGCTGTGGCAGGCGCGGGCGCACTCGATCGGTCCCGCGGCCATCTCCGCCGCGACGGCGGGCAACATCGCCCGCCGGTTCGGCCTCGCCAGCAAGGGCGCGGTGGCGGTAGGGTTCGACGCCGACCTGTGGCTGGCCGACCTGTCCATCGAGGGCGTCGTCCGCGGACAGGACCTCCTCTACCGCAATCCCTTCAGCGCATACGAAGGCAGGCCGACCCGTGGCCGCACGGTGCGCACGCTGGTCCGCGGGCAGACCGTGTATGGGGACGGCCGGATCGATCGCAGCTCCAGGGGGCGGTTCATCAGGCCGGCGCGCTAGCCAGCGGCGCGGGCGAGGCGCCGGGACGCTTCGTCGATATCCCGCGCCACCTCGTCCTCGTCCACGGTGAGCAGCCGTCCGTCGCGGACGACGACCCTCCCACCCACGACCACGGCCTCCGCCCGCGCGGGCGGCGCGAGGGCGAGCCCCGCCAGCAGGTCGGCAACGCCCGCGTGCGCGAGGTCGTCCACCCGGTAGAGCGCCACGTCGGCACACCTCCCTACCTCCAGCGCGCCGCAGTCGTCGCGGCCGAGGCACTCGGCGCCGCCCCTGGTGGCCAGCCGCCAGGCGCCGCACGCGTCCATCGCGGCCGCCGCGTCGACCCGGCCCAGCATGGCCGCCCGCGTGCGCGCCAGGTACATCGCCTGGTGCAGCTCCACCGTCAGGCTCGCATCCTCGTTGCTCGCCGACCCGTCGACGCCGAGGCCGACTCGCGCTCCGGCCCGCACGAGGTCTTCAACGCGGCAGGCGCCTGACCCCAGCCGCATGTTGCTCGAGGGGCAGTGGGCGATGCCGGTCTTCGCCTTCGCGACGCGATCGACCTCGGCGTCGCTGAGATGGATCCCGTGCGCGTACCAAACGTCATCTCCGGTCCAGCCCAGGTCCTCCATGAGCTCGAGCGGCCGCCGGCCGAATCGTTCCATGCAGAAACGCTCCTCATCCAGGGTCTCGGCCACATGCGTGTGCAGCCTGACGGCGTGGCGCCGGGCCAGCGCCGCCGACTCGCGCATGAGCTCGGGCGTGACGGAGAAGGGGGAACACGGCGCCACCGCCACGCGACACATCGAGCCCGGCTTCGGATCGTGATAGCGCTCGATCATCGCCTCGGTCTCGGCCAGGATGTCGTCCTCGTCCTCGACCACGCTGTCGGGAGGCAGTCCCCCCTGTGATTGCCCAAGGGACATCGAGCCGCGGCACGGGTGGAAGCGCAATCCCAGCTCGCGCGCGGCGTCGACGAGCGCCTCGAAGATGCCGTCCTGTCCGCGCGGAAACACGTAGTGGTGGTCGGTCGTCAGCGTGCAGCCGCAGAGCAGCAAGCGCGACATCGCCGCCCGCGCGGCGGCGCGAACGATGCCGGCGTCGAGGCGCGCCCACACCGGGTACAGGGCGCGCAGCCATTCGAACAGGGTGCCGTCTGGCTCATACCCGCGGGTGGCCCACTGGTACATGTGGTCGTGGGCGTTGACGAGGCCGGGCACCGCCACACAGTTGAGCGCCCGCAGCATCTCATCGGCGCGAGGCGCCTCACCCGACCCCACCTCGACGATCATGCCGTCGCGTGCCAGGACCCAGCCGCCCTCGATCTCGTTCTCGCCGGTGAACACGAGACCGGCCCGGATGAGAAGCGAGGAGCTCACCGCTCGGCGTCGACGATGTCGTGCGGGCGGACCGGCACGCGGGAGAGCGGGCGCCCACTGGCCGCCCGTATCGCGGCCACGATGGCCGGTCCCGACGAGATGGCCGGGGGCTCGCCCACGCCCTTGACTCCATAGGGAGCGTTGGGGTCGCCCAGCTCGAGGATGTCCATGCGCACCGGCGGCATGTCGAGCGTGGTGGGAAGGAGGTAGTCGGTGAACGATGGGTTGCGGATGACGCCGTCCTTGACCTGGATCTCCTCCATCAACGCCAAACCGAGGCCCTGGGCCGCACCGCCCTCGAGCTGGCCCTCGACCGCCTGCGGGTTGATCGCCTTGCCGACATCCTGCGCGGTCGCGAGCTCGACCACCTTGACGAGACCAAGCTCCGTGTCGACGTCCACGACCGCGCGATGGGCAGCAAAGGCCAGCTGCATGTGCGCGTCGGCCTGGCCGGTCTCGGCGTCGAGGCGCTGCGTGCGCCGCGGGTGGAACTCACGCGTTTCCTCGATCACGGCTTCGCCGAGAAGCGTCGCCAGCGAGATGACGACCTCACCGCCGGCTGAGACGATCGCATCTCGCTCCAGGCGCAAGCCGGCGGCATCGCCGGCGCCAGTCCGCCCGAGCTCCGACTGCGCCAGCGCCAGCACCTGCTCGCGAACCGCCTCGCACGCGGCCTTCACCGCCCCACCTGTGATGTAGGTCTGGCGTGACGCCGATGAAGATCCGGACGAACCCACCTGGGTGTCCGCGTTGAGCACCACCACGTCATGGACGTCGAGCTCGGTGCCCGCGATCTGCGCCTGCACCATGACCAGCCCCTGCCCCACCTCCGCCCCAGCGGTGTGAACCTCGACTCGAGGCCGGCCGCCGGTGACTGACAGCCGCACCCGCGCCGTCGAGTAGTCGTTGAAGCCCTCCGAGTAGCCGACGTTCTTGAAGCCCACGGCGTAACCCACGCCGCGGCGTACGGCCTCGCCGTGCGTGGTGTTGGACACCCCGCCAGGCAGCTGCGTGAGGTCGAGGCGATCGGCGGCCACGGCCGGCGGCAGCGGCATCGCCTTGACACGACGCAGAAGCTCGGCCACCGGGACCGGTCCGTCCACGGCCTGCCCGGTGATGAGCCGGCTGCCCGTCCGCAGCGCGTTGCGGACGCGAAGCTCGACCGGGTCCATGCCGAGCGCGGCCGCGAGCCTGTCCATCTGAGCTTCGTGCGCATAGCAGTTCTGCACCGAGCCAAAACCTCGCATGGCGCCGCACGGCGGGTTGTTCGTGTAGACGACCCAGCCGTCGATCGTGGCGTTGGGACACTCGTAGGGTCCCGCCGCGAAGCAGCAGGCGTTGGAGATGACGGCGGTCGAGCTGGACGCGTACGCCCCGCCGTCGAGCAGGATGCGGGCCTTCACGTAGACGAGCATCCCGTCGCGGTTGGCGCCGTGCTCGTAGCGCATCCGCGCGGGGTGACGGTGGACGTGGCCGACGAACGACTCGGCGCGCGAGTACGACATCTTCACCGGCCGCCCCGTCCGCAGGGCCAGCATGCAGGCGTGGGCCTGCATCGACAGGTCCTCGCGCGCGCCGAACGCGCCGCCGATGCCCGCCATCGTGAGCCGGACCTGCTCGGGCGGCAGCCCGAGGCAGCCCGCGAGCTGGTCGCGGTCGACGTGCAGCCACTGCGTGGCGATGTAGAGGTCGACGCCGCCATCGCCGTCGGGAATGGCGAGGCCCGACTCCGGGCCGAGCGGCGCCTGGTCCTGCATGCCGACCTCGTACTCGCCGGTGACGACCACCTCGGCGTGCGGGTCCTGGTCGCCCTGGCGGATCTTGATCCGTCGCGTGATGTTGCCGTCCGGGTGCAGCCGAGGAGCGCCCTCCGTGAGCGCGAGCTCGGGGTCGGTCAGCGGCTGGAGAACGTCGTACTCCACCCGCACGGCCTGCGCCGCGCGCCGGGCCTGCTCGGGATGATCGGCGGCGACGAGCGCGACCGCCTCGCCCCAGTACCGCACGACGTCCACGGCCAGCACCGGCTGGTCGGGGATCTCCAGTCCGTACACCTTGCGCCCGGGCACGTCCTGGTGGGTGAGCACCGCCTGCACACCCGGCATCGAGCTCGCCTCGCTCGTGTCGACGGACACGATCCGGGCGTAGGGGTGCGGGCTGCGGACAGTCGTGCCCCACAGCATGCCCTCAACCTGCAGGTCCGACGAGTATGGGAAGTCCCCGCGCGTCTTGGGGACGGCGTCCGGTCGGGGGACCGCATCGCCCACGCGCCCGCTCGCAGCGGTGGGCGGCGCCGGCCGCGGCTTCAGGGTCATGTCGACGCCGGCCTTCCCGCGGCGAGATGCACGGCATCGATGATCTTGGCGTAGCCGGTGCACCTGCAAATGTTCCCGGCGAGAGCCTCGCGGATCTGCAGCGTCGTCGGCTTCGGGATGCGTCGCAGCAGGTCGTGCGTGGCCACGATCAAGCCAGGCGTGCAGAAACCGCACTGCACGGCGCCCGCTTCCACAAAGGCCGCCTGCACGGGGTGCAGCGAGTCCACGGCGCCGATGCCTTCTACGGTCACTATGTCGCGGCCTTCCGCCTGCCCCGCCAGCACCAGGCACGCGCACACGAGAGTCCCGTCGAGGTACACGGAGCACGAGCCGCACTCGCCCTGCTCACACGCGTTCTTCGAGCCGGGCAGGCCCATCCTCTCCCGCAGCGCATAGAGGAGGCTCTCCCCCTCCCACAGGTCATCGGCGGTGATGGCGGTGCCGTTGACCGTGCAGCTGAGCTTCACGCGGAGGCCTGCGCCCGAAATTCGTCCCACGCCCACGCAAAGCTGCGGCGCGCCAGCACCGCGAGCGCGTGCCGCCGGTAAGCGGCCGTTCCGCGCACGTCGTCGATGGGTCGCGCAGCGGCGGCGACGAGCTCGCCGAAGCGAGCAAGGGCGCCGGGATCCACGGCCGCGGGCCTCTCCCACAACCCGCCTTCGTCCAGCACGCCCTCCATGAAGGTCTCGGCTTCGGCCGCGGTCACCGGCGTGGGCGCGGCTGAGCCGATGCCCGTCCCGACCTGGCGGCGCTCGGCATCAAGAGCGATGGCGAAGGAGCAGACGGCGATCACCATCGCGTTGCGAGTACCCACCTTCGAGAACTGCTGCGGTCCTTTCGGCGGCTCGACCAGGAAGGCCGCGATCAGCTCGTCGCTCTGCATCGCGTTTCGCTTGGGGCCGATGTAGAAGTCGCGCGCGGCGACGCGGCGGCTGCCGCCGGACGATGCCAGCTCGACCAGCGCGTCCGACGCCAGCAGCGGCGGGTGCGCGTCACCGGCGGGGGATGCCGACCCGAGGTTGCCGCCCACCGTGCCGCGATTCCTGATCTGGGGCGAGCCCACGGTGCGGGAGGCCATCGCGAGGCCCGGCAGGCGGTCGCCGAGCTCGTCGATGATCCGGGTGTACGTCACGCCCGCGCCGATGCGGAGCAGCCCGCCGTCGAAACCCCACTCTTTGAGGTCGGCGACGCGGGTCAGGTCGATGATCGACGGCGGGCGCTGGCGGTCGAAGTTGATCTCGACCATCACGTCGGTGCCGCCCGCGATGGGCAGCGCCTCCGGGCGCGCCGCCTTCATCGCCAGGGCCTCGGACCATGTCTCAGGCTGCAGAAATTCCATCCGCTACCAGGCGAGGCCCGGCTCCGGAGCGTCGTCGCGGGTCACCGTCCCCTCGATCAGGCCGTAGGGGCGATCCGACGCATAGAAGACCTCGTTTTCGTTGTCGAGGCCAAAGGGCGAGAGATCCACCAGGAAGTGATGCTTGTTGGGCAGCGAGAGGCGGATCTCGGCGATCTCGGGCCGCGCCTTCAGCGCGGCGGCGCCCATCGCGTAGAGCGTCTGCTGCAGCGCAAGGCTGTGCTTGGTGGCGAACGCGTCGATGAGAGCCGCACGCGTCTGTGAGAACGCGGCCGCCCAGTCGGCGTCGAGGTCGGAGTATCGCCAGCGAGCGACCACCGCCGTCGCGAGCACACGGTCGCGCGTCTCCTCCAGCGTCGTGTAGCGATCTCTTGGGTAACCCCAGAATTCGGACCCGGTGGACTTGAGGAGCACCAGGTCGCTGAGCCCCGAGACGACCCAGGCGCCGTCTTTGGCGCAGGTCACCATGGTCAGCCGCTTCTCCGCGCCGCCCCGAATGAAGGCGTGCGGGTGGGGACTGCCGGCGGCTTCGACGCGGGCCCACGGGTACTCCTCGATCGACACCCGGGCGCGATCCACGGCTTCGAATTCCTGGACGTAATAGCGCGCCAGCCGCAGGGCGAACTCCTCGATCTGGCCGACCGGCTCCTCCTTCGCGAAGGCGAACACAGTGTTCTTCTGGGTGTCGGTGGGCACGACCTTGCTGTTGTCGCCCTTGGTGTGGCTGGCGTCGAAGTCCCCTGCCAGCGCGATGCTGACGTTGACGTCCTTGATGTCGTGGACGTCGCCTCGCCTGGTCACCCGGACCAGGTGGGTCTCGGCCTTGCCGTACTGGTTGTCGCCGAGGACGATCGTCATTGGCCCTTGTACGTCGAGTACCCGAACGGGCTCAGTAGCAGCGGCACGTGGAGGTGCGTGTCGCCGCGCACGGCGGCGAACACGACCGACACCTCCGGGTAGAAGCCCTCGCTCCCCGAGGCCTTGAAGTAGGCGCCGGCGGCAAACTCGAGGCGGTATTCACCCGTCTCGAGCGGCACGCTCGAGAGCTCCTTGACGCGCCCGTCCCTGTCGGTGATCGCTCGTCCGACGACCGACCACTCGTCGCCCGGCTTGCGCCGGCTGAGCGTGACAGCCAGGCCGGCGGCCGGTCGGCCGCGCGCGACATCCAACACGTGGGTGGAGATGCTCATGAAACCAGCTCCACCAGCCGCTCGCCGGCGATCTCGGTGAGCTCGCGGCGCGCCTCGGCGCGCTCCGTGGCGGGGTCGTTGGTCATGCGCCGCCGCAGCTCGGACAGGATCTCCTCCCCGCTCCGGCCGCCGGCCCGGATGAGGAAGACGTGCCCAAACTTCTGCTCATACCGCCGATTCTCGGCTTCGAGCGCGGCCAGGGTCACGGCCGCCGACTGCATGGCGCGGCTCTGCTCGCGCCTGGAGCTCTCCGGCGCGTCGCCGCCCCCCTCGCCGATCCGCGGGTGGGCCTTGAACGCAGCCACCCAATCGTCATCGGTCAGCCCGTTCAACGCCACCGAGGCGGCGGTGAGAAACGATTGGGCATCGGCGTACGGCCGGCGCGAGCACACCTCCGCCGCCCAGCGCCGATTGGCGAAGCACCCGTAGAGGTAGTCTGCGGCTTGCTCCTCCGGCAGGGCATTGAAGTCCTCAATCAACGCCCAGCGGCACCAGCTGGAAATTGGCGACATCGACCAGGCCGCGATCGGTGATCTTCAGCTCGGGGATCACGGAAAGGGCGAGGAAGCTCAGGGTCATGAAAGGAGCGGTCATGGCCACGCCCATGCCCGCCAGCCTGAGCTCCATCGAGCGCAGGCGCTCGTGCACGAGCGCGAGAGGCTGGTCGCTCATCAAGCCGGCGACCGGCAGCGGCAGCTCCTCGGTGACGCGGCCTCCTTCGGCGACGACGATGCCGCCCCCGATCTCGGCGAGGCGGCACGCACATGCGGCCATGTCCTCGTCGTCGACGCCGAGCACGACCACGTTGTGCGCATCATGGGCGACGGTCGACGCGAACGCCCCACGCTTCAGCCCGACGTTGGTGGCAAGGCCGAGGCCGATGCGCCCGCTGGCGTGGTGGCGTTCGAGCACGGCGATCTTGACCAGGTCCCGCGCCACCTCCGCGACGATGCTTCCGTCCCGGACGGCCGGCTCCACGATCTCGGTGCCGGTGAGGAGCTGGCCGGCAATGACCCTGATGACGCGGATGCGCCGAGGGCCGCCGGGGATGCTAAACGACGACGCCGACACCGGGGCCAGGTGGATCGTCTGCCGCACCCACTCCGGCACCTCGAGCTTCGTGAAGCGCGGAGGCGCGCCCCGTTTGAAGACCTGGCGTGGCGCAAAGGACACCAGGTCGTCCAGGACGAGGATGTCGGCCTGGTAGCCGGGGGCTATGGCTCCGAGGTGCCAGAGCCGGTGGTAGCCGGCGGGATTGATGGTGGCCATGACGATCGCATCTTCGGGACTGATGCCTTCAGCCACCGCCACGCGCACCATCTGGTTGATGTGGCCCTCCTCGACGATGAAGCCGGGTTCGCGGTCGTCCGTGCAGAACATGCAGCGCTCGGTGCCGAACTTCTTGACGAGGGGCAGGAGATCGCGGAGGTTGCGGGCGATCGAAGCCTCGCGCAGCATCACCCACATGCCGAGGCGCCTCTTCTCCAACGCCTCCTCATAGGTGGTCGCTTCGTGGTCCGACCGAATCCCCGCGGCTATGTACGCGTTCAGCGCCGGCCCACGGACCCCGGGCGCATGGCCGTCCACGTGGTCGGTGAGTCCCGTGGTGAGCTTGGCCACCTCCGCCTCATCGCCCGCGATGACGCCGGGGAAGTTCATCATCTCGGCCACGCCGATCGTGCGATGCCGGCGAAGGAGGCTCTCGATGTCGCCGGTCGTGAACGGCCGGCGGGGAGACTCGAAACGCGACGCCGGCACGCAAGACGACGCCATCACGTACACGTCGAGCGGCAGGTCGGTGCAGCAGTCCAGCAGCCAGTGGATGCCGTCCGTGCCGAGGACGTTGGCGATCTCGTGGGGATCGGCCACGACCGCCGTGGTGCCCTGGACGACGACAGCCCGGGCGAACTCGTCGACTGTCAGCTTGGAGGACTCGATGTGCATGTGGGCATCGATGAATCCGGGCACGAGGTAGGCCCCCGAGACGTCGTGGCGCTCGCGGCCCTGGTACCGCCCCAGCCCGACGACGTGGCCGTCCTTGATGGCGACATCGACGTCCAGCCATTCCCTGGTGAACACGGAGAGCACCTTTCCGCCGGCCAGCACGAGGTCGGCCGGCTCGTCACCCCGCGCGACTGCCATCCAATGCGCGTCGATGACGGTCAAGAATACGGCAACGCCGTTACCGGTCCCGAGCGGCCAGCGGCTCCTCCGCCAGGCCCGGGCGGGTCATTTCACACCAGCGACATCACTCGGTTGCTCGACGAGCTCGATGGCATCGCCGACGCGGATGAGGCCGCTGCTCAACAGATCGGCGCGCAAGCCGCCGCGATGGACGAGCGGCTTGAGCACCGGCTTGCCCGTGAGGGCCACGAGGTGAGTGCAGGGCTCGCACCGTTCCGTGCCCCTGGCGATGACGTCGCCGATGCGAAACTGTTTGCCGATCAGGCTGTCGAGGTCGACCCCCCGCGTGGTGAGGTTCCGCCGCGTCTCGCCCGGTGCGAGCTCGATCCCGTGTTCGGCGGCGAGGTATTCGATGGCCTCCGCCTCGACCAGCGTCAGGTCGCGGCTTTCATCGCTGTCCGGCCAGGAGCCTGCTTGATTCGCGTAGCGATCGCCGGCCAGGCCTACGCCGGCCATGGCCTCGACCTCGCGCAAAGATTGCGGCGCTCCGCCGGCGTGTGGGGCGATGTGTATGTGCTCGACGTGTCCCATCGGCGACTAGGATCGCATGCGCGGGGCTCGGGCCGCTTCAGGTCGCCTCGTCGGCGGCGGCCTGAATGCTATCGTCGGACGCGCCCACTATGACCCGCACTCGCTGCACAGAGTTGTTCTGCACCCCTTCGTAGTTCCAGCTCTCCTCGATCGGCTGGACGTTGCCGGCGGCGTCGCTCGCACGCACGCTGAGCTCGTACTCGCCAGGCCAGGTCGCGTCCCACTGGTAGCTCCAGCCGCGCCAAGCAAAATCCGAGACCGCATCTCCCAGGTCCGCCTTCGCCCACGTGACGCCGCGGTCGACGCTGACCTCTACCTTCGTGATGGGCGCGCACCCAGACCACGCGCGACCCGAGAGAAGCTGGCGCGAGGGCGCCATGAAGCGAACGCGGGACATGAAGTCCGGGATTCCTGGCGGCACCATGAGCGCACGGGGAAGGATGCGCGTCACCGGCGTGCCGGGGTCGCTGTCCGATGTGCGGTAGTGGTAGGCGGTTGCCTGCTGGAAGCCGCCGAACGCGCCTCCGGCCACGGTGATGCCCCGCAGCCATTTGACGTGGGCCATGCCGTACCAGCCGGGGACGATCAGCCGGAGCGGAAAGCCGTGCTGAGGGGGCAACGGCTGCCCGTTGATCGCGTAGGCGAGGAGCACCTCGTCGCGGCGGCATTCGGCCAGGGGCAGGCTCCGCTCGTACTGCTGTTCGACATCCCCCTGGATGCCACGGTCCAGCCCGGTGAACACGACTTCGCCGGACTCCTCCAGGGGTCCGGCCTCGTCGAGCAGCGTATGCAGCGGGGTCCCCGTCCATTCGGCCGTCCCGACCGCCTCCGTCAGCCAGGGCTGGCTCAGCGGGCGGGGCGAAAGCCGGGCCCTTCCGTTGCCGGCGCATTCGAGCGTCACCGCCATCGTGGCCGCGGGCCTCGCCTTGAGCTCTTCCAGGGTCAGCCGAGCTGGATTCCGAACGCGACCGCCGATCGTGAGCTCCCACGTGTCGGCGTCCACGACCGGGATGTCGAAATGGATCAGGAGGTAGTGGAGGCCGATCGGGGTGATCGCATGGCGCAAGGCCTCCAGGGGCATCGAATGGTTGCGGACCGCCAGCTGCAGCTCGTCCCGAGTGATGTCCGAGCCGGCGATGAGCGTCCCGGACGGCATCGAACCGGCAACCTTCCCGGTCATTCCTTTCCCCCTTCGATGATCGACCTCCAAACGGTAGCGCGACCCGGCCCGATTTGTGCAAACATCTGTTCGAGATGGCGAAGGACACGTCCGGCCTTGGCCTGAACACCGCCGCGCCGGCGACGCTGGTCGTCGACCTCAACTGCGCGTTCGCCTCGATCGAGCAACAGCATGACCCCGGCCTGCGGAACCGGCCGGTGGCGATAGCCGCCTACGCCACCGACGCCGCGACGATCGTATCGGCCTCGCGCGAGGCCCGGGACCTCGGTATCAGGACCGGGATGCGCGTGTTCGAGGCGAAGGCGATCTTCCCCACGATCGCCGTGCAGGAGCCGAACCCGCCTCGCTATCGGGCCGTGTCCGACCAGCTCGTCGAGATCATGCGGCGGCACAGCCCCGACGTCCTGCGGATGTCGATCGACGAAGCCTCCATGAACCTCGCCGGCACGCCCGACCTCGTCAGGCTCGGCCCCGAGAAGGTGGGCCTTGCGATCAAGGCGGCGCTCCGCCGCGAGGCGGGCGAGTGCATCACCTGCTCGGTCGGCATATCCACGTCGATATGGATGGCCAAGCAGGCGTCCAACCTGAACAAGCGCGACGGGCTGGAGCGCATCGACCACACCAACCTCGTCGCGGCGCTCGGACGGCTGCGGCTCACCGACCTGTCGGGGATCGCCGAGGCCACCGCCCGCCGCTTGCTGCGGGCCGGCATCCACACACCGCTCGAATTCCTCCACGCGGATAGCGAGCAGCTGCGCCTGGCGGGCATGCAGCGCGGGGTGGCCGATGCCTGGCTGCGGCGGCTTCGCGGCTTCGAGGTGGGCACGTTCGAGGGGCCCGGCCGGAAGAGCTACAGCCACTCGCACGTGCTCGCGAGATCGACCAGCTCGCAGCGCGAGCTCGAGGAGCTGCTGATGCGCCTTTCCGAGATGGTCGGCCGCCGCCTACGAGCGGCCGGCCGGCGCGGCCGGATGGTGTCGGTCAGCGTCGTCTACCGACCGGACGTCGACCGCTTCTCGAAGCAGTCGACGGTGGCCGTTCCCATCGCCACCGGAGACGAGATCTACCAGGCCGCTCGCGCGCTGCTCGCCGCTCGCGACGTTCGGCGGGCGGTCGGAACGCTCGGCGTCGGTCTTGCCGGCCTCGTCTACGACGACGGCGGCCAGCTCGACCTCTTCGCCACCTCAGCCGCGCCGCGGCGCGAGCGTTTGGAGACGGCGATGGATGCGATCCGCGATCGCTTTGGCGAGGACGCGGTCCAGCGGGCGAGGCTGCTGGGTCGCGCGCCTGTCGTGAGGGATCGAATCGCGTTCGGCAACACCGGCCATCCTGACGACGAGAGAAGCACCCCCGGTCAGTAGGCCCTGACGCTGCGCTCGAGTGAGACTGGACGAACGGGCGCCGCCACCGTGTCGTCCCAGCGGTAGCTGAGGTTGTCCACGACGTCGACCACGCCGTCGATCTGCTTCGTCAGGCGGGTCAGTATGTCCGCGTCGCTCTTCCTGTCGACCTCGCCTGACAGGGTCACCATGTTCCAGCGAACTTCGACGCCGACGCTCTCGGGCGAGGACAGGATCAGCGCTGGTATCAGCGTGCCGGCGATCTCCTCGCGCAGCTCTTCGTCTGTGCGCAGAAAGACCTGGAGCAGGTCGCTGCGGCTGACGATGCCGGCGATCCTTCCGCGCGCGTCCACCACCACGAGCCGCCTCACGTTGCGTTCCTGCATCTGGCGCGCGGCAGCGCTCAGGCTGATGTCCGAAGGCACCGTGATCGCCGGAGCGGTCATGACCTCCGAGGCGACGTTGGCATCGGCCTTCGACCTCATGTGCCGTCGCTTCTGCGGGTGCAGCCGGTCCTCTGAGGATTCCAGCTCACCCCGCCGCTCTTTGAAAAGCAGGTCCGACTCCGAGACGATGCCGACGGGGATGCCCTGCTGGTCGACGATCGGAATCGCGCTCACCCGGTTCTCCTCGATGAGGCGAACCAGGTACTTGAACGGCGCCAGCGGGCTGGCGACGTGCACTCGACGCGTCATCACGTCCGAAACCGTTCGGTGTCGCGGCAGGCTGCTCAAGACCTCACCCGCTCCGCCACGAGCACCGGGCGCTCCGTCCCGTGGAGCAGACGGTGGGACACCGACCCGAGGAGAAGGCTTCCCAGGTCGCGCATGCGGCTCGAGCCGACCACGATGAGGTCCGCGTTCCAGGAGGTCGCGATGTCGGCGACGGATTCGGCAACCGGACCCGAGTGTGCAACCACGCCCTCGGCTTCGACTCCCGCGTCGTCGAGCAGCTGGATGGCCCGCGCCATGGTGGCCTGGATCTCTTCCTCCGGCTCGACATAGCCCAAGCCGTTGGCGGTGAACATGGCCTGCGCCACGTGGACGACGAGCACGTGCGATCCGGGCGCGTTGGCCGCGGCGACGGCGGCGCGGACGCCCGGCGCCACATCGTCGCCGCCGGCGACCGCGAGCAGCACCTTCCGCGACGCGAAGCCGCTGCCCGCCGGCCGTTCCCGAACGACCAGCACCGGGCAGTCGACAGCGGAGAGGACCTGGTGGCTGACGCTGTGCTTGAAGATCGACTCCCAGTCGGAGAGGCCTCGCGAGCCGACGACGACCAGGTCAGCGTCGAACTCTCGCGCGATGCTGATGATCGCCGCCGCGACGTGGCCGCCGTCCGCCCGGTAGATCTCGCCGTCCGCCACCACGCCCGCGGCCCGGAGCCGGTTCACCGCCGCGTCGACAAGGCGCTCGGCTTCGGCGCGAACCTCCACGTCCCAGTACCCGTGCCGGTGGTGGACCTCGAGGTTCCAGATGTGCACGACCCGCACTCTCGCTGACGGGAAAGCGAGCTCGATCGCCGCATCTACCGCCGCGTCCGCCTGCTCGCTGCCATCGGTGGCCAGGAGGATTTTCTGGAAGCCCTTGCTGCTGCCCATGCCCACAGGGTTCCACCGGTACGCCCGTTGCCGTAGGGCCGAACGACCCTGCCCCCAAGGGCCGTTTCCCGCTTGGCCCGGGCCGGTCGCCATGTCGTAAATTCGCTGCGATGACCGAGCGCCACGAGCTCGAGGACGCGCTGCTCGAGGCCGGCCTGAGCCTTGCTTCGGAGCTCTCGCTGCCGATAGTGCTGCAGCGCATCGTCGACCTGGCCGCCCAGGTCACCGACGCCCGCTACGGCGCCCTGGGTGTGATCGGCGAAGGCGGTGAGCTGGTCGACTTCATCACCACGGGCATCTCCGCCGAGCAGCGCGCCGCCATCGGGGCGCTCCCGCGTGGACGGGGAATTCTGGGTCTCCTCATCCGCGAACCGCGAGTCGTCCGCATCAAGGACATCGCGAGCCACGAGAGCTCGGTCGGCTTCCCGCCCAACCACCCGCGCATGAAGTCGTTTCTCGGCGCGCCGGTGATGGCGATGGGCAAGGTCTACGGGAACATCTACCTGGCCGAGAAGCGCCTGGCACCGGAGTTCACCACCGAGGACGAACGCTCGCTTCAGGTGCTTGCTACACAGGCCGGAGTGGCCATCGCCAATGCGTCGCTGTACCTGGAGACGCAGAGACGCGAGAGCTGGCTCGAGGCCCTGCACGATATAACCAGCCAGATCCTCGAAGGCGCCGACGCCAGTTCGCTGCTGCTGTCGATCGCGGAGCACGCCCGCGACCTGGCCGGCGCAGACCTGGCCACGATCGTGACGGAATCCACGACCCCGGGCGAGCTCGTGGTGGCGGCCGCGGTCGGCGCATACGCGTCGCAGCTCGACGGCCAGTCGGTGCCGGCGGCGAAATCGATCTCGGGGGCCGTGATGCGGACGGGCAAGCCGCTGCACACCGACGATGTGAGCTCCCTCGTCCGCGCCTACCATCCGCTCGTCGAGCTTGGGCGCGTGGGCCCGGCCATCTTCGTGCCCCTGCGGGCCGGCGGTCGCGCCACGGGCACGCTGATGGTCGCCCATACCAAAGGGGGACGCCCGTTCGACGAGGGCACGATCAAGCTCGTCGGGACGTTCGCCGACCAGGCGTCGGTCGCGATCGAGTACGCGCGCGCCCAGGCAGAAATGCGACGCCTCGAGCTCCTGGAAGAGCGCGAGCGCATCGCCAAGGAGCTCCATGACGGCATCATCCAATCTCTCTTCGCGGTCGGGATGAATCTCCAGAGCACCGCGCTGATGTCCGGCTCGACCGAGGTCGCCTCGCGGGTCGAAGGCGCGGTCGGCGAGCTCGACAGCGTGATCCGCGACCTGCGCAACTACATCTTCGGACTGCGGCCTGGAATCCTCGCGGACCGGCAGCTCGACCAGGCCCTTCGCGCGCTGGGCGAGGATGTCGCCGGCTCTTCGCAGGTACCCGTCGCCGTCGATGTGGATGCGGCGCTTTCGGCGGCCCTCTCCTCCCGCTCCCATCAGATCGTGCAGCTGACCCGCGAGGCCCTTTCCAACATCGCGCGCCACTCGCGAGCCACGCATGCGGCAGTGCGCCTCGCCCGGCACGGCGTCAACGCGGTCCTCACCATCGAAGACGACGGCATCGGCTTCGATCCGCGCCGGCGCTCGCGCGGCAACGGCCTGCGCAACATGCGGGAGCGGGCGGCCGAAATAGGGGGGACGCTGCGCATCACCAGCGGGAATGGGAAGGGCACCAGGCTGCGCTGGACGTTCCCCGCCTGACTACGGGCGCGGCACGTCCGCGACACGACGTGCGACCATGACCAAGATGGCCGGCAACCGCATCCGCATCCTCCTGGTCGACGACCACGAGGTCGTTCGCGATGGGGTCAAATCCCTGATCAATGCCAACGACGACCTCACGGTGGTCGCCGAGGCCGGTACGGTGACCGAGGCGGTCGAGCAGGCGGTGAGGACCAAGCCCGACGTCGTGGTGATGGACGTCCGCCTGGCCGACGGCAGCGGGATCGAGGCGACGCGCGAGATCAGGGCGCGCCTGGAGAAGACCCAGGTCCTCATGCTGACCTCGTTCGCCGATGACGAGGCGCTTTTCGCCTCGATCATGGCCGGCGCGGCCGGCTACGTCCTCAAGCAGATCCGGGGCGGCGAGCTCATCCGCGCCATCCGCGAGGTGGGCGCAGGCCGGAGCCTCCTCGACCCCGAGGTCACACGCTCCGTGCTGGAGAGGCTGCGCAAGGGAAAGACCATGCGTGACGAGAAGCTGGCGCGCCTTTCGGCGCAGGAGGAGCGCATCCTCACGCTAGTCGCGAAAGGCCACACCAACGGCCAGATCGGCAAGGAGCTGAAGCTGGCGGAGAAGACAGTGAAGAACTACGTGTCCACGATCCTGTCCAAGCTGGAGGTGGCTCGACGCGCCGAGGCCGCCGCCTATCTCGCGCGGCACACGACCACCCCCGGCTCCACCTAGCGAGCACGAAAAAGAGCGAGGGGTCCGGGTCGGCACAAGCCATTTCATCCTCTACGAGCTGTCGCCTTGCGGCCCTGGGCTGCTCGCTCTGAACCCAGGCTGACGGAGACCCCACCCGGCGGATAGGGCCGAAAGTCCCGACCAGGTCGGGTCCCTCCAGCGGGTCAGCGAATACCGCCCTCGAGACGCTCGGCGATCGACTCGGCGAGCTCCTTGACAGTCGCCTCCGCCACCCTGTGCATCAGCGCTTCATCGAGCTGCCTGCCGACCCTGCCCAGCGGTGGGTCGTACATGCCGCTGACGGTGAGCCGGGTGACGAGACCGTCCACGGGCGCGAGCTCCACCCTGCCCTCCATCACCGGGAACAGCTTCTCGGGGAAAGACGCCTTCCAGGTCAGTGGCATCTCGGTCCAGTTGCCGGCCTTCACCGGCTCCCCCGCCTCGACGGTGACGCGCTTCCTGAGCGGGAGGCCGGCCACCCGAGGGCCGACGGCGTACGTGTTCGTCTCCCCGAGGCGCGGGAACCATCTCCTGGGACCTCGGGCGAGCGTCGCGGCGCAACCCTCGATGGGCCGGTCGATGTGGACCGAATGCTGAACGAACATGGGCCGAGTATCGAACCAGACGGCCGGGCGGGCAGGGGCCGGAAGACCCGATTCGCCCGGGACCAACGGCCCGGTTTCTTGCAGCGCCTACGGCGGGGGTTTCCGATCCTTGCCGCCCAGTCGGCGGACGATCGAGCGAACCGGGTCGAAGTACTCGTCGTCCATGCGCTCCTTCAGCGGGATGATCGCGTTGTCGGTGATGTGGATGTGCTCGGGGCACACCTCGGTGCAGCATTTCGTGACGTTGCAGAAGCCGATACCCGCCTTGCCTTTGAGCAGCGACCGGCGGTCGAGGACGTCCTTCGGGTGCATCTCGAGGCTGGCGATCCGGACCATGAAACGGGGGCCGTAGAAGGCATTCTTCAGATCGTGGGCGCGGAGGACGTGGCATACGTCCTGGCACAGGAAGCACTCGATGCACTTGCGAAACTCCATCGAGCGCTCGACGTCCTTCTGCTGCATCCGCCACGGCTCGCTGCTGGAGAGGTCCTTGTCGCTGGGGGTGAACGGCGGTATCTGCTTGTTGACCTCGTAGTTCCAGCTGACGTCTGTGACCAGGTCTTTGACGACCGGGAACGCCTTCATCGGCCCTACCGACACCTGACCTCCGTACTCGGCGATGGGGGTCTTGCACATGAGGCGCGGAAAGCCATCGACCTCGGCTGCGCACGATCCGCATTTCGCGGCCTTGCAGTTCCATCGCACGGCGAGGTCGGAGGCCATGTTCGCCTGCACCCAGAGAACGGCGTCGAGCACGACCATGCCCTCCCGGACCGGGACGCGATACGAGACCACCTCGCCGCCCTTGGCGTCGCCGCGCCATACGTTCAGATCGAGGTTCGAGATGTCCATGGAAACTATTCGGTCTCCTCGGGCGTGTAGTGGGCGTACGAGCGATGCACGGCGTCGGCCAGGTAGTCCGGCATCGGCGGCCGCTGCTCGGCCCTGACCTGCATGCCAGCGGGACTCTTCTTGACGATGAAGTTGACCGCGGTGAGCTGGTCGTCGGTCTTCGGGTAGTCGGAGCGCGCATGGGCCCCGCGGCTCTCGGTCCTGGCCAGCGCTGAGCGGAGCAGCGCCTCGGCGTTGACGAGCATCGAGCGCAGATCGTATGCCGTGTGCCAGCCAGGGTTGAAGGCGAGCGCATGGGAGCCGCCGGCGCCGCACGTCTTCACCCGCGTGCCCAGCTCCAGGATCTTGGCGAGCCCCTCCTCCAGGCCGGCAGCGTCCCGAACGATCGGCGCGTGTTTCGTCATCACGTCCTGGATCTCGGCCTGAAGCTTGTACGGGTTCTCGCCCGCCGGCCTGTCGAGGGGGGCCTTCAGGTCGGCGATGGCGGCGTCGATCTCCGCCAGGTCGATTGGGGCCACGGCCGCTTTGAGATGCGTCTTGGACCAGGCGCCCGCCGACTCCCCCGCCCGCTTGCCGAACACGAGCAGGTCGCTGAGCGAGTTGCCTCCCAGCCGGTTGGCCCCGTGCAGCCCGGAGGCGACCTCACCCGCGGCATAGAGTCCCGGCACGGTGCTCGCGCCGGTCTCGGCATCGACGCGCACGCCGCCCATCGCGTAGTGGATCGTGGGCGCGACCTCCATGGGCTGCTTGGTTATGTCGACATCGGCAAGCTTGAGGAACTGCTCGTACATCGAGGGCAGCTTGGCCTTGATGAACTCGGGCTTGCGGTGGGTGATGTCGAGGAACGCGCCGCCATGAGGCGTGCCGCGTCCGGCCGCGACCTCGGAGTTGATGGCCCTCGCGACCACATCGCGGGACGAAAGCTCCATGCGTTCGTGGTCGTATCGCTCCATGAACCGCTCGCCTTCCTTGTTGCGCAGCACGCCGCCCTCGCCGCGGACCCCCTCGGTGACCAGGATGCCTCGCACGCCGGCGGGCCACACCATGCCGGTGGGATGGAACTGGACCATCTCCATGTCGCGCAGCTCAGCGCCGGCTTCGTAGGCCAGCGCGGTCCCGTCACCTGTGCTCTCCCACGAGTTGGAGGTGACGCGGTACATCTTGCCGGCGCCGCCGGAGGCGAGCACGAGCGCGGCGCAGCGGTACAGGATCAGCGAACCGTCGGAACGCCGGTACGCGAGCGCGCCCGCGATGCGGCGCCCGGACTTGAGGAGCTTGAAGACGGTGACCTCCATGTGGACATCGATCCCGGCCGTGTGCACCGCGCGATCCTGCAGCGTGCGGATGAGCTCCAGGCCGGTGCGGTCGCCGATGTGGGCGAGCCGTGGGTAGGTGTGAGCCCCGAACGGCCGCTGATGGATGCGGCCCTGCCAGGTGCGATCGAAGACCGCTCCCCATCGCTCGAGCTCGAGCACGCGCTCGGGCGACTCCTTGGCATGGATCTCGGCCATGCGCCAGTCGTTGATGAGCTTGCCGCCCTTCATGGTGTCCGCGAAGTGAACCTCCCACGAGTCCTGGTAAGCCACGTTGTGCATGGCGGCCGCGACGCCGCCCTCGGCCATCACCGTGTGCGCTTTGCCCAGTAGCGACTTGCAGACGATCAGCACGCGCGCACCGGCCTCGGCCGCGGCGATCGCGCCGCGGAGCCCGGAGCCTCCCGCGCCCAGCACGAGCACGTCGGTCTCGACGGTCTCGTAAGCGGCATCGCTCACGAGATCCACCTCGGGTCCAGGAGCACGTGGTTCAGCAAGAGCCTGATGTAGATGTCGGTCGCCGCCACCGAGAACAGGCTCGCCCAGGCCCAACGGTCGTGCTTGATGTTGAGGACCGTGACGCCCTTCCACAGCTGGTGGCGGGCGCGGGCGGCCAGCGAGCACGAGAAGCAGTCGAGCTCTCCCCCCGCAAGGTGGCGAAACGCGTGGCAGCCGAACGTGTATCCGGACAGCAGGATCACGTTGGCGAGCATGAGCACGCTTCCCAGGCCCACGCCGAAGCGCCCTCCAAAGTCGAACGCGATGATGGCGTCGAACCACAGGAACGCCACCTGCACCACCGTCGCGTAGAAGGCGAAGCGGTGAAAGTTGTTGAAGACCCAGGGAAACCCGGTCTCGCCTCTGTACTTGCGGTTCGGCTCGGGCACGGCACACGACCGCGGGTGCCAGAAAAACGAGCGGAAATAAGCCTTGCGGTAGTAGTAGCACGTGAGACGAAAAAGCAATGGCGCCCAGGCCACCCAAACTCCGGGCGGGATGGGGCCCACCTGGATCAACGGCGAGTAGAACGGGCTCAGATAAGGGGCGTAGTAACCCTGGTTCTGGAAGAAGACGACCCACACCGCGAAGATTCCGAAGAGGCTGAGCGCGACGACCACGAACGTCGGGTACAGCCAGTCGGGCAGCGCGCTGTAGGGGTTGTGGACGCGTTGACGGCGTGTGACCGTCGGGCTGTCGGCCGGCCGGGAAAGAGCCACGTGCGTCAGTTTCGCCTAATCGCCGACCGCAAAAGAGCTCCGACGGGCTTGCGCCCGCCGGAGCTTGCCGTCCGGGGTGCTGTCACGCGGCTTTCTTCTGCGCGACCTTGATTGAGTCAGGCTTGCGGCCTGCGATGAAGAGCTCGAAGACGAGCGCACCGAGCACACCGAGTGCCACCAGCATCAGCGCGATACCCGCGTAGGTCGTGTAGACGCCGATCGTCCACCAGCCGTATGCGTTCAGAAGCATCGAGCGAAGGGTCTCACCCTTGAACAGCGTGTCGCGCTGTCCGTTGAGCGTCGCGACGTTGGCCTGAAGCGTTGCGTAGTTCGGGTCCGTCTTTGACGCGGCGGCCAGTGCGGCGTTCGCGGCCGAGATCTTGGTGCCGATCGTGGCGTAGGTGCTGCCCCCGGCCACACCCGCCAGGTGAACGGCGAGGAAGTCGTTGGCGTAGATCCGCGCCTGGTTGCCGTCAGTGACCTGGTTGCCGGCCTGGTCGCGGATTTCCTGGGGGAACTTCGAAGGGTCGAGCGCTCCACCGGCCTTGATCTGGTCGGTGCCGGGGAAGTAGATCTGCTGGGCGGTCAGCTCGTCGTGAATCTGCGTCGTGGTGAAAGTCCCCATCCCGAACGCAAATCCAGCCGCTCCCGCGAGGACCAGGACCATGACCGCCTGAAGAGCGATGATTCGCCACCGAATTGCAATGCTCATGACGCTTTCTCCTTAACCCTCTGTTCGGGGGTTTACTTTTATTGAGCTCGGACGGCTCCTGCCAGCCAGTCAACAGCTCCTCGAGATGAATGACGCCTGCCGAATGACCCAGGTGTCATAGGGCCTCTAGCCCGAGTCGGAGGGGTCTTTCGGCCGCGAGCAAAGAGAAAGGGACCGGGCGCGCTCCGGCCCCTTCCACGGGTGCCCTGAGTGCTTCAGGCCTTGATCGGCTTGAGGATCTTCTCGGCCTTCTTGACCGGGATCATCGTCGCGAACGGCTTGCCGTTGGTGCCGGCAGGGCGCGGGATGCAGATCTCGAGCACGCTGTTGTCGTACTCGTTCGCCGTCCTGCTCGTGGGCGGGTTGCTGGGGTTTGCGTTTGGCCTGGTCGGGTTCGCGGCGATGGTCGCGTACCTGGTCGCGGGTCCTGACGGAATGACGTATGCACGACCGCGGATGCCGGCGCAGCCGTCGAATCCGCCCACGCTGGCGCCGACCAGCTGACTCACAAATGGAGCCGGGGAGGCGCGCCGCCGAACCGGCTCCCTTCCGCGCCCGACACCTATCCCGGTGGGCGGCCGGCTGACCGGAGCCGTGGTTTTGGATGCACGGTCCAGCGCGACGCGAGACGTTCGACCCTTTGCACGGCACTGGGGCGTCTCCAGCCGGCGATCGGCAGCGGTGGCCGGAGCGGGCGCCGGCCGAAGAAGAAAGACTTGCCCACCTCGACCAGCGCGAGATAGACGACCACCATCCCGGCCAGGATGGCGAGAAAACCCAGCGGCAGCGGGGTGAACCCGAACCAGCCCGCCAGCGGCGTGAACGGCAGCGTCATGCCGACGGCCACGCTGGCGATGGTCCCCAGCGTCAGCGCCAGCCCCGGGGTGCTGCGAAAGAAGGGCGACCGCCGCGTGCGGATGGCAAAGATGACAAGGCTCTGCGTGGCGAGCGACTCTGTGAACCACGCAGTCTGAAAGAGGCTGCCGCGAGCGTGAAAGACGAACAGCATCACGCCGAACGTCATGAAATCGAAGATCGAGCTGATCGGGCCGAAGAAGATCATGAAGCGGCGGATCAACCGGATGTCCCATTGGGCAGGGCGCTCGAGCAGCTCGGGGTCGACACGGTCGGTCGGGATCGTCATCTCCCCGGTGTCGTACAGCAGGTTGTTGAGCAGGATCTGCGTCGGCGTCATGGGCAGGAAGTTCAGCAGCAGCGAGCCGCCCGCGGCGCTGAACATGTTGCCGAAGTTCGACGACGTCCCCATCAGCACGTACTTCATCGTGTTGGAGAAGATCCGCCGGCCCTCGAGCACGCCGCCGGCGAGGATGCCCAGGTCCTTGCCCAACAGGACGATGTCTGCCGCGTCCTTCGCGACCTCGCTCCCGGTGTCGACCGAGATGCCGACGTCGGCGTCTCGAAGCGCGACGGCATCGTTCACTCCGTCGCCGAGGAAGCCTACGTCTTTGTTCAGGCTGCGCTGGGCGGTGATGATTCTCGACTTTTGGTCGGGTGAGACCCGCGCGAAGATTCCCGTGCGGGGAATCCGCTCGACGAGCTCCTGGTCGCTGAGCTTGTCCAGCTCGGGACCGGTGATCGACTCTCCAAAGTCGAGGCCGATGGCGCGGCACACCGATTCCGCGACGAGCGCGTTGTCGCCGGTGACGACCTTGACCTGGACCCCGAGCATCTTGAGCTGCGCCAGGGATGCGGCGGCGTCGGCTTTGGGCGCGTCGAGAAACGTGATGAAGCCCCTCAGCTCGAGGTCGCGCTCATCCGCCAGCGCACATCTCGGACCGCCCTGCCACGGACGCGTGGCGACGGCGACGACGCGAGCGCCAGAAGCGAAGAGGCGGTCGAGGGTCGGTTGGGCGGTGGGCGGAATATGGTCGCACCGGGCGAGCAGCGACTCCGGCGCTCCCTTGGTAATCAGCACCGTGGCGCCATCGGGGGCCTCGACCAATGTCGACATGAGGCGCCGCTCGTGATCGAACGGCAGCTGGTCGAGCCTCTTGTAGCCGGGCGGCGCGGTGCCGGCCGCCAGCAAGGCGGCGTCGAGGGCGTTGCCGGACGCGGCGGGGTCCGAGCTGTCGCCGGCGGCGCCGAGCAGGCCGAGGTGGAGCACCTCTTCGCTCGTCGCCCCTGACGGGTCGATTGCTTCCTTGAAGCTGATCCGGCCGTCGGTGAGCGTACCCGTCTTGTCCGTGAACAGGATCTCGATGTTGCCGAGGTCCTCGATGCTGATCAGCCTCTTCACCACGACACGCTTGCGCGCGAGGTTGCGCGCCCCCGAAGCGAGGCTCACGGTGACGATGGCCGGCAGCAGCTGCGGCGTGAGCCCGACCGCGATCGCCAGCGAGAAGAGCGCCGATTCCAGGATCGGCCGGCCCAGCAGCGAGTTCGCGACGAAGATGCCGCCGGCCAGGATCGCGGTGACTCGAACGAGCAGGATCGAGAAGCTGCGCAGCCCGCGCTGGAACACGGTTTCCGGCTGCCTTTCGCCCAGGCGGATGGCGATCTTGCCGAAAGCCGTCCGCGGGCCGGTTTGTACGACGACCCCGCTTCCAGACCCTCCTCGCACGGTCGTGCCCATATATGCGATCGACCGCAGTCCCAGCTCGATGGGGTCGGCCTGCTGCTCGAGCTCCGGGCTCTTCGTTTTCGGCATCGCCTCGCCCGTGAGCACGGCTTCGTCACACTCGAGCTCGCGCGCATCGAACAGGCGCATATCGGCGGGCACCAGGTCGCCCGTTCGGAGGAGCACCACGTCCCCGGGCACCACCTCGGTGACGTCGACCGTGATCGGCTTGCCATCCCGCAGCACGAGCGTCAGGTGCCGGATGTTCGCGTGAAGCGCCTCCACGACACGCTCCGACCGGTACTCGTTGAAGAATCCGAGTCCCACGCTGAGGGCGACGATGGCCAGGATGATGATGGCGTTCGTCCGCTCGCCGACGATGAGAGAGACCAACGTGGCGGCCGCCAGCAGGATCAGCAGCGGGTTGCGCAGCTGGCGCGCGAGGATGGCCAGCGGCCGGGCACCGTGGCTGCGGATGGCGTTGGGGCCGAACACGCCGAGCCTGGAGGCCGCCTCCTGGGCCGTGAGGCCGGACTCGGCGCTGTTCAGGCGAGCGACGACCTCGGCGGGGCTCGATCGCGCGGCCTCCATGAGGTCGATGCCCGCAAGCGCTCCCGGAGAGATGATGGCGGCTTGAACCGTCACGACCGCCTCATTTAACCAATCGAACGCTCAGAGCCGATCGTCCCCCGGATCAGAGGTCAGGTGTAACTGTCACGAACGGGCCCGCTGCCTCAGCGTGATGGTCATGAAGGTCAGCGAGATCATGTCGCGTCCGGTCATCGCGGTGACGCCGGAAACCGCGATCAAGACCGCGGCGGAGCTGCTCGTGGAGCGTGCCATATCAGCGCTGCCGGTGCTCGACTCGAACGGCAGGCTGCTCGGCATCGTATCGGAGGCGGACCTGCTGCCGATCGAGACGCGACCCGATCCCCGAAGTCAGGCGACGCCACTGCCGCCCACCGCGGGCAGCGCACCCCAGACGGTCGCCGACGTGATGACCCGCCGCGTGGTGACCGTCACGGTGGACACCGAAGTGTCCCAGGCTGCCCGGATCATGATCAGCGCCGGCGCCAAGCGCCTGACGGCGCGTCACCGTCAGACCTGCGCGAGCTGCGCCGCCTGCTCTATGGGCTCCACGCGATCCTGATCCTTCATTTCGCCCAGGAGGAGTCGTCGATCTTCTCGCTGCTGAGCTCGGAGGACGAACCGGCCGCCCCGGAGCCGAGCCCGAGGGTCCCCGCCGGAGCGGGCCGATAGGCCCTTTTGCGTGTTGTGAGGGCAGGGGATCGTGGTGTGGGAGAGATCTGGATGACATGGACGGTCGCTGATGTGATGACCGGGGAGCCGGTCATGGTCGCGCCGGCGACACCCTTCAAGACCTGCGTGAACGTCATGCAGATCCATGAGCTGACCGCGCTCCCCGTCGTCCTACCCGACGGCACGCTCGCCGGCATCGTCTCCGAGGCGGACATGCTGGCGAAAGAGGCGGAGCTTCCTCTTCGGGGCCAAAGGCGCGCCGCCGGCAGGGCCAGGGCCATGCCGGCGGGCGAACTGATGACGACCGGCATCGTCACGACCACGCCGAGGACTCCGCTGCCCGCGGCCGCCAGCCTGATGTTCGAACAACACCTGAAGGTGCTGCCGGTGGTCGATTCGAAGAACCGGCTGGTCGGGATGATCAGCCGCTCGCAGGTGCTGAAAGTGTTCCTTCGCAGCGACGAGTCGATCCGCCGCGAAGTCGCGCGTGACCTGCTCAATCTGCCGCAAGGCCGGCGGGGGGATGTCGAGGTCGACGTCAAAGATGGCGTGGTCCATCTCTACGGCGACATGGAGATGGCCAGCCTGTCAGATCTGATCCAGCGCCTGGTGGCGGGCGTGCCCGGCGTGGTGGGCGTGGTCAACCATCCCAGCCTCGCGGCCGAACCCATGGCCGCGGGCGTTGGCCAGGGTGCGAACGACCATGCGTGAGCGACGTTCGACCCACAGCGTCGGGAAGCGGCTGCTCGACGGCCTCCACTTTCGCACCGCTCCGCCCGCCGACTCGGTCTGGTCCACGACCTTCAACCTGCGCTGGTGGCAGCACGCCGAGCAAGAGCAGGAGCACCACACCGCGTTAACGGCGGATGACGAGTCCGCCCGCAAGACTGGGGTCGGGTCGCCAGGCTGACGGGCCGGTGCTCTACTTGGGAGCGGCTGTCTTTCTTAACGCCTTGTCCAGCTCGTCGCCCACCTCGCGGAATGTCTCCGCCAGGGCGGCGCCAAACGACCGTGCGGCCTGCTTCGTGCTGGCCCGCACCTGCGGGTCGCGCGTGGCAGTATCCAGCGATGAGAAGAACGCCTCCGCCGCCTGCCCGAGCTGACGCAGCGAACGATCGATCTCGGCTGTCTTCTTGGCGTCGTCCGCGTCCTTGTAATTGCGGCGCAGCTCGCCGGCAAGGTTCTGGGCGTCGGCGGCGAATTTGTCCCAGGCCTGCTTGGAGTTCGTCTCGGTCATCTCGACCTCCTTGTTTCTCCCAGCCTACTCCGGCCCTCAGACGTTCATACGTGCGCAAAGGCCCGCCCTTTCCGGGCCCATCGCCTGCAGCGCCATGGGCCCGCGCGGGCGCATATTGCGCAGTGGAGCTGAAGTAGTTTGGAGGAGCAGGCGACCACGCAGCGGCGAATTGTTCGCACGCGCTATCGAAACCGAGGTTGCGGGTGCGGCTGCGGCGGGTTCTTCCTTGTCCTCACCGTCGGCATCCTGCTGGCGCTCTTCAACGCCACCATCGGGATCGGAGCGTCGGTGCGCATCCCGTTCACGGAGAGCAACCTGACGATTGCCGGCTCGATCGGCGCGAAGACCATCGCTGTTGGAGCGCTGCCGAGCTACACGGAAGGCAGGCTTGGTGGCAACCAGAACCTCTTCAACAACTCCACGACGATGACCATCGGCCCGGCCGAGGGCGCGGCCCTGGTGATCATCGGCAGGCAGGACGGCGCTCCGCCAGTCGACCTGCACCTCGAAGTTCGCTAGACCGAGATCGGCGGCGCCCCTGCCTTCATGAGGCGTGTGGAACCCGACGGTCGTATTGCGGGTAAGGTCGCATAGTGGCCAAGAAGGGCGCCTGGCCGACTCTGACGTGACCATGATGGCTTCCTCGCCCGACCCGCGGCACTTCCACGCTCGCCGCGACCCGATACCCTGGGACTAGACTGCATCCCGCCGGGTCCCGGCGATGCGGGAGGGGAGGCAAGAGACATGAGCCAGGATCAGGCTGACGGCGAAAGCGCCCTCATCGACTTCTATCCCTACAGGCGGCGCTTTCAGACGTATGAGCGCCTCCCGCCAGAAGGCAGAGACCGCGGCGGAATCCTCGAGGAGCTCGCGACCATGGCCGGCGAGGAGGACCGCATCGCCGATCTCGGCCGCGTGTCGGGGTCGATCTACCACGGCGACCACGACCACTACCGTTTCCTGACCGAGGCCTTTCGCCTGTTCGCCCACGCCAACGTACTGCAGCGCGACATGTACCCGAGCGCCACCAAGCTGGAAGCGGAGATCGTCGCGATGACCGCCGCGATGCTCCACGGGGACTCCGTCCCCAAACACCATCCGGGCGAGCAGGCCTGTGGGGTCGTGACCTTCGGCGGCACCGAGAGCCTTATCAACCCCATGCTCGTCTATCGCGACCGCGGCCGGGCCGAAAAGGACATCACGGAGCCTGAGGTCATCATGCCGGTGACCGCCCACGTCGCATTGGACAAGGCCGCCCACCTGCTCGGCATCAAGCTCCTCAAGGCGCCGCTCACCGACAGGTGGGTGGCCGACGTCGACTGGGTCCGCGACCACGTCACGAAGAACACGGTGGCCCTGGTGGGTTCGGCCGCGAACTACGCGCACGGGTTGATCGACCCCATCGAGCAGCTGTCGGAGATCGCCCTCGAGCACGACATCGGGCTGCACGTCGACGGCTGCCTGGGAGGCTTCATCCTCCCCTGGGGCGAGCGCCTCGGCTACGCGATTCCCCGTTTCGACTTTCGAGTTCCCGGGGTGACGTCGATCTCCGCCGACACCCACAAATACGGATACGCGCTCAAAGGCACCTCGGTGCTGCTGTACCGGAACAGCGACCTGCGCAAGTACCAGTACTTCACGTTTCCAGACTGGCCCGGAGGCATCTATTTCTCGCCAGGGCTGTCGGGCAGCCGCTCCGGCGGCGTGGTGGCGGCGACCTGGGCGGCGATGGTGAACCTGGGAGAGAAGGGCTACCTCGAGGTCGCCGACAAGATCTTCAAGACGGCGGCCAAGATTCGAGAAGGGATCGACGCCATCCCCGAGCTGGAGGTGATCGGCGACCCGACGTTCCTGGTGGCTTTTCGGGCGCGTGAGCTCGACATCTACCACGTCAACGACTACTTGATCGGCAGGGGCTGGCGGCTCAACGGGCTGCAGCTTCCGCCTGCCCTCCACTTCTGCGTCACGAGGCCCAACACAGCGCCTGGTGTCGCCGAGGCCTTCCTCTCCGATCTCCGTACGGCCGTCGAGTACGCCAAGCACCCGTCGCGCCCCGAGCCGCGCAGCGGGGCGCTGTACGGCCTGGGCGGAACGCCGGCGGGCAATGAGATCCTCGACACGCTCTTCACCGCCGCGCTCGACGCGATGTACGAAGTGGCGCCCACCGAAGGCGGCTGAGTTGCCGGGCGCGCCCTGGCTTCTAGCCATCGACCTCGGCACCGGAGGTCCGAAGACCGGCGCTGTGTCTCTTCAAGGCGACCTGCTCGGATGGGCCCATGGTCCCGTCAGGACCCACTACCTCCCGGATGACGGCGCCTTGCAGGACACCTCCGAATGGTGGAGCCGAATCCGTGACGGGGTGCGCTCCGTCGTGGCGTCGGGCGTCGTCGAACCCGCGGACCTGGCCGGCGTCGGGATCACGGGACAGTGGGGCTCGACGGTGCCCGTCGACGCCCAGGGACTGGCGGTCGGCGAATGCCGCCTTTGGTCTGACACGCGCGGTGGCAGGTTCTCCTCGAAGGCGATGGGCGGGCCGCTGTCGCTGTTCGGGTACTCGCCGGGAAACATGGTCCGATGGATCCAGCTCACCGGTGGCGCCCCTTCGCCGAACGGTGCGGACCCGCTCGGCCACGAGCTCTACCTTCGCAACTGCGAGCCTGACCTGTACGCGAAGACGAAGACGCTGCTCGAGCCGCTGGACTATCTCGGCCTGCGGTTCACAGGCCGGTGCATGGCGACGCCCGCCTCGATGATCCTCTCCTGGCTCACGGACAACCGGCCTGGCGGGCGCGTGGAATACGTGCCGGCGCTGGTGGCGCGCTCGGGACGTGACCGTTCACGTCTGCCGGAGCTGCTTCCGACGGGCAGCATCGTGGGGGGCATCCTGCCGGAGGTCGCGGACGATCTCGGATTGCCGGCAGGCGCGCCCGTGGTCGCCGGCGTGCCCGACCTCCACACCGCGTTCATCGGGTCGGGCGCAGTGGCCCCGTTCCAGGCCCACATCACGATCAGCACGACGTCCTGGATCGGCTGCGAGGTGCCTTTCAAGCGGACGGACGTCATCCACCAGATGGCCTCTGTACCAGGACTGAGACCCGGCGCTTATCTCGTCGCGAACAACCACGAGACGGCCGGCCTCTGCCTGCAGTGGCTGCGCGACTCGATCATGGGGCCGGACGATGGGCTCGGCGACGCATGGACGCCGGCCTATGAGGAGCTGATGGCGGTCGCGGCCAGGGCGCCCGCCGGCGCCGGAGGCGTCGTCTTCACGCCGTGGCTCAAAGGCGAGCGCACGCCGGTCGAGGATCGAACACTGCGTGGGGCCTTCCTCAACCTCTCGCTGAACACCGACCGCGCCAGCCTGGTTCGCGCTGTGCTGGAAGGCGTCGCATTCAACGCCCGCTGGCTGCTCGACGCCGTCGAGGGTTTCGTGCACCAGCCCTTGCCGGTGCTGCGGATCCTCGGAGGTGGGGCGAGCTCGGACCTCTGGTGCCAGATGCACGCGGACATCCTCGGGCGTCGCGTCGAGAGGGTCGCCGAGCCCATGTACACCAACCTGCGCGGCGCGGCCTTGTTCGCGGCCATGTCTTTGGGCAAGATCTCTCTAGACGACGTGCCCAGCCTGGTTCGCGTCACGGCCTCATTCGATCCTGATCCCGCGGCTCGGGCGACTTACGAGCCGATGTATGCGGAGTACAGGAGGCTGTATGGCCGCCTTCATGGCGTGTATTCGCGACTGAACCGGAGGAAAGACTGAGCGTGGCCGAACGAGCCGACTCGGTGGCGACCCTCTCGATGAGCCGGTGGGCGATCCTGGGCGCTTACGCCCTGCTCGCGGCGGCCACTCAGCTGCTCTGGCTGACTTTCGCCGCCGTCGACACGCAGACGGCGAAGGTGATGAACGTCGATGTCGGCACCGTCGGCGACCTCGCGGCAATTTTTCCAGGCGTCTACATCGTGCTCGCGCTGCCGACCGGCCGCTGGCTCGACATGCGATTCGAGCAGGCACTGAGCATCGGCGCGCTGTTGACGGGTGCGGGCGCGGTGATCAGGATCGTCTACCCCACCTCGTTTGCATGGCAGCTCGGGGGACAGCTGGTGATCGCGGCGGGGCAGCCACTCGTCCTTAACAGCATCACCAAGGTGGCCGCCCGATATTTCCCTGCCGGCGAACGCGCCACGGCAATCTCGATCGGAACGGCGGCGCTGTTCATCGGGATCCTGGCCGCCGTGCTCAGCGGCGGCCCGCTCTTCTCCGCCGGCGGGCTGCCCCTGCTGATCGGCATCGAGGCGATCCCGTCGGTGCTGGCCGCGGCGCTGGTCGTGGTCGCGCTCCGGACTCGGCCCACGTTTCCGGACGACCCGGCGGTGAGCGTGAGCCTTCGCTGGCTCACCCATGACCGCTTCATGTGGGTCCTGGCCGGTCTGGTGTTCATCGGCATGGGGACCTACAACGCTGTCGCGACGTACCTGCAGCCGGTCCTCGACCACTTCGACGAGGCTTACGCCGCCGGCAACCTGATCGCGGTGATGACGCTCGCGGGAGTGTTCGGCGCCGCGCTGCTGCCCACGGCGGTTGCATCGCGGGACCGGCGGCGGGCGATGCTGATCAGCGCCCTGGCGGTGTCGGCGCTGGCGTTCGTCGCCATGGCGCTCAACCACAACGTCATCTGGCTCGGAGCGTGGTTGTTCCTGGATGGGTTCGTGCTGCTGGCGAGCCTGCCCGTGGTGCTCGACTGGTCGGAGGTCCACGCCGGGCCCGAGCGGCAGGGGGCGGCGGTCGGCTTCCTGATGATGGCGGGCAACCTGGGAGGCCTGGTTCTCGTTTTGGCGACGCAGGTCGTGATCGGCAACCCTTATCTGGCGCTCGGCCTCCTGGCCGTGGTCGCGGTGGCCGGCGTTCCTGTGGCGCTGCGCCTGCCCGCGCGGGCGGGCGCGGGCCGCGAGCCCCTTCCGGTGCCGGGGTCTTAGGTCGTCAGATGGAGAAAGACTGTGAAGAGGGAGTTGGGGTCGGGCCTGGTGGTTTCATGCACGTTTTCCTGTTAACGTATTGACTCCAAACAAATGTTTGGTATACTTATCTTGTGTTGGGGGAAGGGGGCACACCCCTCTCGAAACTAGA